>Ga0209409_1000097_pt1 | contig 93819 bp, 76 predicted proteins | sample AD_JPNMR1_MetaG_FD_184424 | JGI IMG/M metagenome (GOLD analysis project Ga0209409, IMG submission 184424) | Active sludge microbial communities of municipal wastewater-treating anaerobic digesters from Japan - AD_JPNMR1_MetaG (SPAdes) (version 2) | ecosystem: Engineered > Bioreactor > Anaerobic... | reverse complement strand
ATACATCCTTATATAAGGAAATTACTCTAGGACTCCAAGCATTGCGTTTGTATTTTTTTGCATTCTCCATTTTTAATATCAAAGTTTTTTGCAAAGGTAAAATATTTTTCACACAATTTTGATATTTATTATTTTAAATATGCAATTATCCATATTACCTCCCCCTCTTATTTTTCTCCAATTCATTAAGATTTAAAATTCACATCTTAATCCTTCTAAAAATATAATCTTTCCATAGATTTTATTATTTTCGCATAATTGTTTGTCGTTTTTAATGAAAAAGTATTTTTTATTTCAAATTACGTTTTATTTTCTACTATTTTTGAACAACTTAATTGTTGCTCAAGACTATTTTTTATCCGAACATTTTATTGATTTTTCAAAAAAATCAATAAACGATTACGAATATCAAAGTTTTTTTCGTCCTTATACAGGTGTTGAAAACACTATTTATGAAAATTTGATTTTTAACACATACTCATCTAAAAAAAATTTATTTTTACGAAAACTTTTTGAAGAAAATTTAATAGTTGAGAAAAACGATAGATTTAAAATCCAAATAAATCCTTCACTAAATTTTTCTTACTTTCAAAATCTCTCCGGACCCATTGGATATCGAAATACACGTGGTGCAATAATTCAAGGAAATTTAGAATCAAAGATTTTTTTCTATTCTGTTCTCGAAGAAACCCAGGCAGCCTATCCTTTCCTGGATAAATCTATTTATAACAATTTCAAAATAATTCCTGGTATTGGTAGAATAAAACCTCTATCAGGTTACAACGAGTTTGATTTTGGAAACTCTTATGCTGTTATTTCTTATAAAGTTAATTCAGACATTAATTTCACTATTGGCTACGACCGTATTTTTATGGGAGATGGATACCGTTCTATGATTATTTCTGATTTTTCAGCTCCTTTATTCTTTTTTAAATCAAGTTTTAATTTTAAACACATAGATGTTTCAAATATTTTCACAAAAGCACTTAATCCAAATTTTAATAATATTCTTAATCTAACAAATTATTTAGGCGAAAATGTTTTATACCCTTGTAAATACATTTCATTTAATTACCTAAAAATTAAGTCTTTACAAAAATTTAACTTTAACATTATTCAAGCAACTGTTCTTTCTCAGGAATTAAAAGCTTTTAAAAACTTAATTTATAACATTACTCCCGGTCTAAACTTTTTATTCTCCGGAATAGACGCATCAAAAATAAATTTTCTTGGAGGGATAAATATTTCCCGTTTTGACAATGATTTAGGAATATTTTATTCTCAATTATTTTTTGACAGGATAATTGACAAGCCTGAATTTGCTTTTCAAATCGGTTATAAAAACTTCAATTTATTAAAATCTAATCTATTCATTCTTATTGAATATAATTATGCTTCTAAAGATATGTATATTAATCCCGACAATTTAAGCTTGCACTATGGTCATTATAATATGCCTCTTGCTCATCCCGCAGGCAGAAATATAAGTGAACTCGTCATAATAGCAAATTACGACTTACGAAGTTTTGAGATTCTTGCAAAATCAAACCTTTATTTCAATAAACAAAACTTTAATATAATAAATCCAAATTTACATTATGAAGCACAATCATTAAACCATTTTTTTGATCTTCAATTAATTTACAATCTGAATAAACGAAATCGATCTCAAATTTTTGCAGGTGTTATTTTAAAACATTATGATTCATTTTCTGATTCAAACATTTTTTTGAACTTTGGTTTTAGAAACGCAATAAGAAATAATTATTACGATTTTTAATGAAACGCATTTATTATATAATATTATTTTTTTCGATTTCTTTAAATCTTCTGCCTCAACAGATTCCTGTTAGATTTTTAAGAAATTATCAAAAAATCATCCTCGAAAGTTTAAATCTTGATTTATCTAAAGACTCGGTTATCTTTGTATCTGTATTACCAGTTTATTACAGTGATTTGAGTCAAATTAAAAATTTAAAAACACTACATTCTCCTAGTTTTATAGTATTCAAAAACAAAAATTCAAAATACAGTTTAAACATTAATCCTACGATTGACTTATTTGCAAAGTACCATAGTTTAGAGCCATTTGCATTTAATCCGACAATAGGATTAGCTGTTGATTTTTCACTTACCGAAAAACTTGGTATTAGCTCATTTTCATATTATTATAAAAATGAATACCCTTTTCAAACCCCAATTTTATTTCCAAATTTCTGGCCACCAATGGATTTTTCAGACGACCACATTTACAAAAGGTTTCCAATAATAAATGATTTTCATATCGTTTATTCTCCTTTTGATTTTTTAAAAATAGATTTTGCCAATTCACGAAATTTTATTGGTAATGGCTATAGAAGTCTTTTATTATCAGATATTGCAAAGCCGTATCCAAACTTAAAAATACAAGCAAAATTCCTTAATTTTCAATATAACATTCTTTGGGCTCGAATGATCTCTGAATATTGGCTGCCTTTCTCCATAACTGAAACCCAAAATAAACATGCTGTTTTTCAATACCTCGAATGGAGAATTCATAAACGTTTTAGTTTAGGTTTTTTCGAATCTGTAATCTCATCGCGGAAAGATTTTTTTAATTTAGAGTATTTACAACCATTAATTTTTCTTAGACCGGTTGAATTTAATTTGGGCTCCGAAGACAATACTTTGTTAGGACTTAACGGCCGAATAATTCCCAAAAATAAAAATATAATTTATTTTCAAATTCTAATTGATGATTTAATTGTAGCTCAACTTATCAACGACATAAGACATCGAATCAATCCCGAATACTCAGGTCAGTACGGCTGGTTTGCAAATAAATGGGGCATACAATTGGGAACTAAACGATATGATATCTTTAATCTTAAAAATACAGATTTTTTCATTGAATACAATATCGTTAGGCCATATACTTATTCTCATTCAAACGTACAAAAAAATTATTCTCATAGTTCTATACCACTTGCCCATCCTTTTGGGGCTAATTTCTCGGAGTTTATTACAGGGGTCTCATATAATGGTGAAAGATTTTTTACCGACATTAAATACATTCATGTAATTGCCGGAGCCGACAGTTTGTTTTCTCACTATGGTAATAATATATTCCTACCAACAATGGACGGCCCAAATAATCACGGATTTATTGTCAATTCTTATGGAAATATAATTCATCAAGGTATTAGAACAGTTCGGCATTCTGCTTATATCGAGCTTGGCTATCATCCTTTTAGCTCCAATAATCATTGCATTTCTTTAATATTCTCCTACGACCATTTTATACCGGAAAATTACAATCAATTGAAATCCTTCAACTTATTGATTGGTATTCGCAGCAACTTCATAAAATTCAATATCCCTTAATTAAGCAGAATTTTAATAACCGGAATATTTTCACTTTATTCTTTATTAAAACTTTATTAAATAGACAAATTTTGAATTTTCTAATGTGAAATTTGGAATAAATTAATATTATTAATTTAAAATTTCTAATTTCTTTTCAAATAAAATAATCATAACATTTATTTGCTAAAAATTTTTTTGTATTTTCGGCATAATAAAAGCTTATGACCATGCTAAACAAAAATGATATTAGTTTTTTAGCTCAGTTGGGAATAACTGAAGAAAATGTCCATGAACAAATCGAACTTTTAAAGAAAAATGACAGTTTCGTCGAAGTTCTATCTCCTGCTATTGAAGGAGATGGTATTCAAACTGTTTCCGAGTCTCGTCTTGAAGAATATTGTAATCTTTTTGACGAAAAACATTCCGATTTCAGCATTTGTAAATTTGTACCGGCTTCTGGAGCAGCAACAAGAATGTTTAAACGTCTAATTAGTTTCGAAAAGTCAGGTAGCGAAAAAGATTATAACGATGGTGGATTTTATTCCGTTCAAAATACTTTTGAAAATATTAAAAAATTTGCTTTTTACGATACATTAAACCATTATCTATCAAAAAATTCCAACTCAAAAGAGATTGCAGAAAAAATACTATATTCCGGGTTAGGCTACGCAGGAATACCAAAAGGACTCATTGAATTTCACAAATATTCAGACCACACACGTACCGCTTTTGCAGAACACCTTTACGAATCCATTTGCCTTCTTAACAATAAAGAAATTGACGAAATACATTTTACTGTTTCACCTGAATTTGAAAAACAATTTTATAGTGAAAAAGACAAAGTTCTGAAAAGAATAGGAAAAAATCTTAAAATAAAATTTTCTTTCCAGCAAAAAAACACTGATACTGTTGCCTTATACCCCGATAATAGCCTTGTACGTAATGAAGATGGCAACATCCTATTACGCCCGGGTGGTCATGGATCATTATTACAGAATTTAAACACACTTGATTATGACATCATCTTTATAAAAAATATCGACAATTTAATTCACGCTGATTATCTCGAAGAAGTTGTGAAATATAAAAAACTTCTTGGTGGTATGCTTATTGAAATTCGCAGTAAACTTGAAGAAATATACAAAACACTCAAAGACCCATCACAATCTATAGAAACAAAACACATCGAATATCTTGAAAAAACCTTTGGGGCTGATTTTTCTGCATCCACAGATAGCAGGCAAAGTATTCTCGAATATATAAACCGACCAATACGCGTTTGCGGAATGGTTAAAAATACCGGCGAACCTGGAGGCGGACCTTTCTGGATTAAAAAAGAAAATGGCAGAAGTCTTCAAATTATTGAAAAAGCTCAAATTAATGAAAATAAACTCAAACAAAAAGAATGCTTACAAAAAGCAACGCACTTTAATCCGGTTGATATTGTTTGCAGCATAAAATCTTTTTCGGGAGAAAAATATAACCTCAATAATTTTGTTGATAAAAATGCTTGTTTTATTTCAGAAAAAACTCATATAGGAAAAAACATCAAAGTTCTAGAACATCCAGGATTATGGAATGGAGCTATGGCCGATTGGTTAACAGTTTTCGTTGAAATTCCGCTAATTACTTTTAATCCGGTTAAAGAGCTTAATGACCTACTAAGAAAAGAACATCAACCTAAAAATATGCAATGAAAATTAATCCCCGAAAATTAAAAATTTCACTCAGTCTCAAAATAATTTTAGGAATGATTTTGGGGCTGGGGTTTGGAATTTTTTCGGTAACATTTGGACTGGCAAATTTTGTATCAAATTGGATAGCCCCAATCGGCGAAATTTTTGTCCGTTTATTAAAAATGCTTGCTATACCAATTATTCTCACAAGCATGATTAAAGGGATTTATGATTTAAGAACTGTTAAAGGATTAAAAAAAATTGCAATTTCTGTAATTTCATTTTATTTAATAACTACAATTATTGCTGTTTCTATCGGAGTAATTTTTGCAATAGGACTTAAACCCGGAGAAGTTTTCCCTGAAGATAAACAACAGCTTTTGATACAAAAATATTCGGAAAAATCAAATGAAAATCCTATAGAAAAACAAAAACCGCTTCAATTTTTAGTTGATATTGTCCCTGATAATATTTTCAGTGCCTCCTCAAAAAACTCCTCGATGCTGCAAATAATTTTCTTTTCCGTTCTAACAGGCATTGCAATTCTATCTTTAAAAGAAGAAAAGACAAAATCTGTTAGATTGTTTATTGATTCGGCAAATGATATCGTTTTAAAACTTGTTGAAATAATTATGAGTTTTGCTCCTTTAGGAGTTTTTGCTTTAATTGCAGGGGTAATTTGCTACATTTCAGGAGAAAGCACAGATGGAACTATTGCGTTATTAAAATCGCTTGGATTTTATGCCGGATGCGTAATTTTGGGATTGCTTACATTAATTCTCATTATTTATCCTATCATTTTAAAACTTTTCTCTAAAATCAACATAAAATATTTTTTCAAAGGAATTTTACCTGCTCAACTTACTGCCTTCAGCACCAGTTCAAGTGCTGCCACTTTGCCGGTAACTAAAAAATGTGTTGACCAAAACCTTAATACAGACCAAAGAATAAGTAGTTTTGTTTTACCCATTGGAGCTACCGTAAATATGGACGGGACAAGCCTTTATCAAGCTGTGGCTGCTGTTTTCATAGCACAAGTTTTTGGTATGGATTTAGGAATAATAGAATTACTTACAATTATTCTTACAGCTGTGCTTGCCTCAATTGGAGCTGCAGCTGTTCCTGGGGCCGGAATGATAATTCTGCTTATTATATTAAATTCCGTTAATATCCCCGCAGAAGGACTTGCTTTGATTTTTGCTGTTGATCGTCCACTTGACATGCTCAGAACTACGGTTAATATAACCGGCGACTCAGTTTGTGCAGTAACTATGAATAGATATTTTAAAGATACTTTTGGAGCATAGTTTTTACTACTAATGAAGGTATTTAAACATTAAAAATTAAGAATTTCTATTAGTTTATCAGAAAATTTTAAAAATTTTGTTTTTGTATTCGTAAAATTGTTAATTTTGCAGCATACTAATACTTCGGGGTGTGGCGCAGTTGGTAGCGCGCTACGTTCGGGACGTAGAGGCCGGAAGTTCGAGTCTTCTCACCCCGACTTTCATATTCAATCGTTAAAATTTATTTATCATAGTAATACACCTGATTATTAGTGTTTATAAACACTAACGAATCTGAATGTATGCTCTGCGAACTAAATATTCCTAATCCATTTACAACATTAGTATAAACCATTACCGGCTCAGAAAATGGATCCCCGTGATTGTTGTAATACTGCTGTAATGACTTATAATATAAGTAAAGCTCTTTTGGTATTGATTTCAATTGCACATAAACCCTGTTTGTATCGCCCCAAAAGTTGTAATAAGAAGTATTAAATCTCAAAGTATATGTTTTCCCGTTTATTAATTCATCTGAAAATACTAATCCCTTTTGCAATTGAGACTCAATAATTACATCTTCTGTGTTCGGAAAAACAAACATTCTACGAGGAGTTCTAACATATCCTCCATAAGTAATATAAACAATTGTTGTATCAGGACCAACATAAAGAGTGTCAATATTTTTTACTGTATCACTGTATTGCATCTCATAAAAATTATTTATGAGTGTTAGCATATAATAATTTTTCTCATCTATGGGGTCGGTAAACTTTAAATTAAAATTTAAATTATTGTCCTGATATTGCCCATAGGTTGTGAAAGTGTCAATACTGATTATTTGAACAGAATTTAAAACTCTTGTAGTGGCATAAGCATCATCATAGTTAGAATGACTAACTGCAACTTTATAGTCAAAACCTTTTTTCGGGGTATAATTTATCTTATAAAAACCATTTCCTATATGGATCATAGTTCCAATTTCGGTTTCATTTTCGTAAAGTTTTACCTGAGCATCACTCAAAAAACTGATTTGTGCATTATCAAGGATATGCCTGCTTTTCGAAATATGCACAATTACTGCTGAATCACTTGAAATTATTCCGTTCAGAACAATTTTTATTTTTGCATCTTCAATATTTAGATTTATTACTTTTTCACATGAAATTGAAAATATTAATAATGATGCGATAAGTATAAGCAAATAAACTTTAATGTGTTTCATAACAATTCATTTTGAATTAAAATTTGAAAGAATATCTGACCGATGGTATAATTGGAAATAAAGAAACCTGTTTAAGTACTCTGTTTCCCATATTGTCCCATCCAAAATATAAATAAAATGGATTCTGACGACTATATGCATTATAAAGACCAACACTCCATGTCCTTTCTCCCCAGTTTATTTTTTTGTTGAAATTAACACTTAAATCCAAACGATGATAAGGGGGCATTCTATATGAATTTCTCCCATTATAATATTCAATTTCCTGTCCATAATAATAATACGAATCATAATATTGGACAAATTCATCGTACTCAACTAGTGGTAAATATCTTGCTATTCCCAAGGTAACAGCATTACCGGTTCCATAAACCCACGTAAGTCCAAAATCAATATTGTCGTTTAATTTATACATTAAAACAATCGCAACATCATGTCTTCTATCGTATTTATAAGGGAATGGTTTTCCAAAATTAAGATTCTCAAATTTTCTCCATGACCACGAAAGTGTATAACCAATCCAACCTGTAAACTTTCCGTAATTCTTTCTTATTAAAACTTCAGCTCCATAACTGTACCCCTCTCCTATCTCTAGTTTTGATTCCCAATTCTGAGATAATTGAAAAAAACTTGCCCCTTCTTTATATTCAATAAGATTATCCATTGTTTTGTAATATCCTTCAATAGATAAATCCCAATCTTTATGAAAATCATAATTAAATCCCAGAGCAACTTGATGCGAATTTTCCGGTTTAATTGAATCTGTTGAAGGCAACCATAAATCAGTTGGTAACCCGATTGTTGAATTGGTTAATAAATGAATATATTGTTGCATGTGCGAATATGCAGCTTTTATTGAAATTTTATCAGTTATTAAAAATCTTGTTGATATTCTTGGTTGGAATGAATCGTAATATTTATTCTTTAAAATAAATCCCGAATAGTGAACTCCTAAATTGGCTTTAATCAAAGCAGAAATATCCCAGGAATCTTCTATGTACCCATAAAACTCGTTTGCATAAATATTTTTATTGCCAAATTCCTGTGTTAAACTTGAAGAACCATCTGTAATTTTAAATGCAGAAACCCCTGGTTTGAAAGTATGATAAAGATAATTTCCTCCGAATTTTAATGAATGTTTTGGAACTGGTCTGAAATCAAAGTCAATTATTCCTCCGGTATTTTCTATTCCTGAAAAATAATTGAAAGCATAATTACTTATCAATTTATTTCCTCTATATTCCAAAAATTCCATCCCGGTATCGAAAAGATAATTTGAATAAATTAAGGTAAGATTGCTGAATAATTTATCATTATAAACATGATTCCATCTCAGAGCTGAAGTAACATTACCCCATGTAAGTTTAAATCTGTTTATTGATGTATTTGTGGTATCATTATAAACATATCTGTTTTTTGAATTAGTATATGCCTTGTCTCGTCCGGCATAAAAACTTAAAAACACTCTGTCTTTTTCGCCTAATTTATGATTTATTTTTGCATTTGCATCCCAGAAAAAATATCCGGCTCGCAAATTATCACTCCCACCGGCGGCCCTGTTAATAGCACTTATTATTGGAGCCGCCAATATATCAATATAAGTTCGTCGTCCTGAAACTATAAAAGAGGTTTTATCCTTAATAATAGGACCTTCAAATGTAAACTTTGACGAAACATTTCCAATAGAACCTTCGCCGGCAAATTTTCTTAAGTTTCCTTCCTTCATCCTAATGTCAATTACCGATGAAAGTCTGCCCCCATATCTGGCTGGAAATCCGCCTTTTATTAGCCTCACACTTGAAATTGCATCCGGATTAAAAACGGAGAAAAATCCAAAAAGATGCGAGGCGTTATATACAGGCACTCCATCAAGCAATATAAGGTTTTGGTCGGGACCTCCTCCTCGCACATACAAACCACTTGAGCCTTCCGACCCTGATTGAATTCCGGGCATTAACTGTAGTGTTTTTAAAACGTCTGCTTCTCCCAATAAGACCGGTAAATTTTTTATCTGTTGAACAGGCATTTCGATTAAACTCATCTGAGTACTCTTCACCATCTCTTCCGATCTCCTGTCTGTAACTGTAACTTCTGCAATCTGTATTACAGGATCAAGCTCTATGTTTAACTTTAAGTTAGAATTTAAAAAAAATTTTGTCTGAAATGTGGCATAACCTACAAAAGATATTGTTAATTCCACAGTATCGGATGGAAGAGTAAGACTAAAAAAACCGTATTCGTTTGAGGTTGTCCCTTGTTTTGTTCTTGTGTCGTAAATATTTGCCCAAAACAACTTCTCTCCCGAACGTTTATCCTGAACAAATCCACTTATGGTATATCGTTGAGCATAAGATTTTCCATTGCTCAGAAAAAACAACAACAAAAATATTATTAGAAATCTTGATTTTTTCATTTGCGAAAACGTTTAATTTGTAATAACGACATTTAATTACATTTATTTTTTAATTGCTTTTTTAAATAATTCTGCTATCCACTCCGGACAGCGTACGGCTTTCATTTTTTCTGTACTCACAAATCCCAGCTTAACTGTTGCTCTGTTAACAACATTTCCTTTGGAATCAATCATCTCTTGTAAAAAAACCAGTTTTGCCCCGGGAATTTCTTTCACAGTAGAAACAACTTTTACCTCTTCGTCGAATTTCACAAATCGTATATACTCAATATTTACATTTATTGCTGGACAAACTATTCCTTTCTTTTCCATGTCCCCGAACGAAAAACCTAATCTCCGCATAAAATCACCTCTTGCAGCTTCGTAAATTCTGAGGTAATTTGCATAATAAACAACTCCCATAGCATCAGTATCGGCATAGAATATGCGATAATTCAATTCATGTGTTATCATTTTGCAATTCTTTAAGTTTTAAATATATTCTGCGACAAATCCAGGCATCAGTAGCTGCATATTTGATTTGTTTTTCCGTTAACCTGGAAGCCTCCCAGTTACTAAGTTGCTGTGATTTTGATATTCTAACACCTAAAACAATGGCTGCTATCTTACGCAAGCTCATGTCTTCGATGCCAAAGTTTTTCACATAGTCCTGTAACTCTAGAAAACCTCTTGCTTCAAAAGTTTCTAGCTTTTGCAAAGCACGCAAATCATCTTTTGTGCTTAATCCAATTTTCAGATTTTCTTCAGAACTAAAACAAGAAATTATTTCTTTAGGTAATTTAATCTTGTTTAATCTAAACAAATATGTAGATTTTGCCGTTGAAAATTGTAATAAAGAGACCTGATAATTATTTGATTTCCCTTTTTTAAACCATGGCTTTGTTTCTGTATCAAATCCTAAATATTTTTCACAAAGAATATCATCTATATATTTTGAAATGTTTTTTGTATTGTCAATAACCACAATATCGCCTGTAAATTCAAATAAAGGCAAACTGTATAATTCTTCGTTCGATATTTTTGGAGCAAATTCCAAAATTCAGTATTATTCGTTAGACATATATTTTATTCTGTGAAGATGCTGAAGCAAAATCAACAATCTGATACCCCAAAAGGTTTCAAAATTCTGTTTACAATAATACAGAGCCGACAAAATCAATTCATCATTTGCTGTTTGATATGCAGCAACATAATCTCCCATATCTTGATAGAGATCGGCAAATAATTCGCTCAGAGAAACATTGTAAAAGTCAACATTATTCATCAATGAAGCATCCTGAACCTGAACATATTCATCATGTTCTCCAAGTTTTGCTGCAGTTACCTGCTGAATAAAAGACCAATCGGCTTCGGTAACGAATTTTTCGTAATAATCCTCATCATAATCTGTTACCAAAGGAATTAAACTTCCTTTTAAATATAATAAAGGTAAAATTTTTATGCTTGTATCAATAAATCTATGATAACTAAAATCTTTTGCCGCCTCCAGAAATGCAACAAATTCCTTGGCAACTGTAGTAAATTCCACAGTTTCTTTTGAAAATACAAGATTGTAATCTTTCATTTTTTTATTGATTGTTTACTAAAATCCAAAAATAAACAGTATTTATAGTTTCCATTCCCGGATATGAAATTTCAAAAAATGGTGCGACTGCAATCACTCTTTTGTGAAAACCCCCATCTCCTAAGAACCATTCTTCGAGAAATCTCAACTTTTTAACATTTTTATAGTCAAGTTTAATTTCTTTATCAATAATGTTACCTTTTTTTGTTGTAGTATCTAGAATTTGAAACTTATATGTAAGAACACTGTCCATAAATTTTTGCACATATTCCGGCTGTACACGTTCAAAACTTTCATAATCACCGGTAAGCTCGAAATAGTATATCGGCAGCCTTCCATTTCTAGCATCACTTAAAAGTGTGGCAATAAAAGTATTGCATTCAACTTCGGGAATATTTTCCCAAAACCAGTCAGGATTCTGACGAGATCTGTCATTTAGCAAATCATTACATATCGAAACATCATACATGATTTTATTTGTAATAATTTGTTTTTCTCCGTAATAGTCATACTTACCGGTTTTCACAAATTCATTTTTAGTGGGGTCTGTTGTTTTATTCTTTTCATTACAGGATACAAAATTAAACAACATTAAAATCGTGAAAACGTAAACAAAACTTATTTTTCCCATAAAATTAATATTTGTTGCCTCAAAAATAATAAAAAAAGACTTATCTGTGTTTAAAAGTAAAATTTACATTTAAACACTCCTCTGTGTTATTTAAATTTTAAATTTGATGAAAAAATATATGCTTTTTAAAATAATTTTTTTAAAAAAGTCACTTTTCTACCTCAAACTTTCTGAAAATGATAGTTCCGCTACCCAAAAGTCCTACTGACATGGTGATATGTGAAAAGGCATAAATTAAGATCCTAAATATTTTACTTCCAAAGAACAGCGACGAGTCAATTTTCGTTAAATCTGTAATTTCAGAGTATAGCATCACATATGAAAATCCTTTATATAACATTAAAATTAAAGTTAGTAATAATCCAAGATGTGTTAATCCAAAATATATTGATAACTTTTTTCCGGAAAATCTACACTAATCTTATCTTTAATCAAATAAATTATTGCGGCAAAAATTAAAGGTATAACGGAAAAAAATATCAATGCATGACCATGACCTAGCTCCAAAAAACCATTTACAACATTAAAATCGAACAAATTGATTTTTTGTAATAATCCCCGAGAAACTTCTCTGACTGCTAATCCAACAAATAAGGATAAAAAAATTCCTGTAATGGCAGTTTTTACATTACTAATGATAAATTTTTGAATTTTGTTTTCCATAATACAAATTTTTAATAATATAACTTGGTAAATATATAAAAAATATAAAAGAATTTATTCAAAGAAAAAATTATCAATATTCCAGCATGTAACCATAACTTTTTCATCCGGCAATTCTGAATTGAGATTGTGATTTTTGAGAGCTTCAATAATCTGTTTATAAATATTCAAATCCTGAACTTGAATGATAATCACAGAATTATATCCGGGCCATACAAAATTATTAAGCCTTGGAGTTCCAACTTTGTTTACAGATAATACCTGCTCAATAATTTGATATGAATCGGCTCCGTTAGAATTAACTATTTTAATGACTTCATTCAACATGCTCACATTACATGAAATATATATAATCTTCATTTTTACAATCTTTTAAAGTTATATTTTATCAGAATTATTTTTCTTTCGGTTTAAAATTGCATACATGCAAGGAACAATGATCAAAGTGATTACAAGAGAGACAAATAATCCCCCAATCATTGTAATTGCAAGCGGTATCCATAATTCAGATCCTATACCGCGACTAAAAAGCATTGGAATCATCGCCAAAATTGTTGTTAACGAAGTAATTAATACAGGTCTTAATCTAGAACGCCCGGCCTCAACAACAGCACTAAATAAATCAGAACCTCTTGCCATCAATAAATTAGTATAATCCACAAGCACAATACCATTGTTTACAACTATACCAAGCAACATAATAAGCCCCACAAATGTTACGATATTCAAATTTATTCCGGCAATAATAAAGGCTGCTACTACTCCGGTAATCATAAAAGGAATAGAAAAAATAATGATGAATGGATCCTTGAAAGATTCAAATTGTGCAGCCATAATCATATAAACTAACATAAAACAAACTACAAAAATATATCTTAATTTAGCAAAAGATTCCTCCTGCTCACCAACCTTTCCTGCTAAACTTAAATGAATTGCCGGATCGCTATCGTAGCGTTTTATAATTTCTCTTGCTAATTTTGCTCCTTCGCTTAAACTTATATCGTCAAGTTCGGCTCCCACCTTAACAAAGCGAGACTGTGCTTCGTGCTTAATTTCAAGAGGTCCCGAACCTTCAACAATTTTGGCAACAGACGAAAGATTAACAGGTTGACCAAGAATATTTGTAATAACAATATTATTGAGATCGTTGACATTACTGCGAAAAGTTTTATCATAAAGTATTCTGATATTATAAGCCTCATTGTTTTCGGTAAACTTTCCGGCGTTTGAACCATACAAATTCTGACGAACCTGCAAACCAATTAAAGCTGTATTCAATCCCATTCCTGATGCTCTTTCATTATCTATAATTATATGATACTCTGATTTACCTCGGTCTATAGAATTTTCAACGTTTTTAAACCCTGTGGTATTTTGCATTAATTGTTGTATATCCAGTGCTGCTTTGTTAATTTTATCAAAATCTTTTCCGGAAATTTTAATCTCGATAGGTTTTTCAGCCCCTAGCAACATTTTTTGTAATAATGAACCAGCATTTATTTTAAAGTTTTCGATTTCAGGAATTTCTTTTAGTCGTTTTTCTATTCTCTCTGCAATTTCTCCCGCACTTCTTGTTCTATCCTGAGGTAAACATAAACGTGCCGATATTGTCGCTTTATTTTTACCTTCCTCAAAACCAATACTCGATAACAAACTCGTCTCTGTTTGTCCGATAACAGTATATTGAGAAACCATTTCAGGAATTTCTTCATAATATATTTTTTCAACCATTTTTGCAACTCGCTCGGTTTCGTGAACATCTGAGCCAACTTCTACTTCTATAGTTGTAATTAAATCTCCGGCATCAAGGTCGGGAATATAATCCGATCCTATAGAACTGCCCGCATAGAGTGAAAAAAGAAATATCAAAATACACAAAATTACAATACTATATTTATGATTTACAAAAAATCTTAACAATTTTGCATAAAGGTTTTCAAATTTCACAAATAAATTCTCACTGGATTTAAAAAGATAATTTGTTTTTGATTTTCGCTTATTTTTTGGTTTAAAAAGTAAAGACGAAAGCATTGGAGTTAAAGTTATAGCCGTGATCAGCGATGCTGCCATTGTTACAGTAACTAATATGGCAAGTTGTCGGAAAAGTATTCCCACAAAACCTCCCATAAAAATTAAAGGAACAAAAACCGAAATAGTTGTTAGTGTAGATGCTGTTATTGCTTTTCCCATCTCCCCGGTTGCAAAAATTGATGCCTCTTTTGGCTTTGCACCCCTTTCAATATAACTATTAATATTTTCCAGAACAACAACAGCATTGTCAACAACCATTCCTATAGCAACAATCAAAGACATTAAAGAAAAAATGTTTATCGTAAAACCGGCAATCTTCATAGTAATATATGCCGTCATCATCGAGAACGGGATTGTAAGAATTACAATAAAACTATTTCTCCAATCCCTTAGGAAAATAAAAACTACAAGAATTACAAAAAGAGCTGCATAATAAATTGTTCCCTGAAGACTTTTGCTTACTTCAACAGTAATTTGGGAGGTATCAAAAACTACATTTGTCTTTATGTCTGGAGGAAGATCTTTTTTTATTTCTTCCATTTTATTTATTACGTTGCTGTAAACCTCGTGATTATTTGCTCCTGTTTGTTTCTGAACAAAGAGTGCTACAGCCTTATTTTTTTCGGAATAAGCAATTTCATCCTTATCTTTATATGTATCTAAAACAGTTGCTACATCTTCAATTCTTATAATACGATTATTGAAATTTGAAATAGGAATTTTCTTTATCTCCTCAATAGAATTTACTTTTCCCGGAATTCTAACTGCAAAATCATATTTACCGAATTTTATGTTCCCACCCGGAATATTTAGATTGTAGGCCTGAAGTATAGTTGTTATAGCAGAAATGCTGATTTTATAAGCACTTAATTTTTGAGGATCAACCAGAATGTTTATTTCTCTTGAAGGCTGAGCAATAATAAATGCTGTTCCCACTCCTTCAAGCTTTTTAAGCGGTTCAACAATTCTGTCGTAAATAATTCTTTCCAATCCATTGTAGCTTTCTTCTGCCTGAATTGTAAATACAACAACAGGAATCATCGAAGAATTTATCTTCATCAAGTAAGGATTCATTGCATCTGCGGGCAAGTCTTTTTTTACCAATTCCATCAGGTCTCTCGCACTGTTGGCGGCATCGGAGATATTTGTTCCCCAATCATAAATTAACGAAATAATAGAAACGTTTTCTCTCGAAACAGAATTTATTTTTTTTAGATTTTCTGCCCCTGCAAGAACTTTTTCCAGTGGATCGGTAACTTGAGTTTCAACATCTTCTGCCGAAGCTCCGGGATAAATTGTAATTACCGTTATTGCTGGCAATTCTATTGATGGAAGCAAATCTTTAGGCAAACTCACCCACGAAGAAATCCCGAAAAACAATATTGCAACAAACGCCATAGCTGTTGCAACTGGATTATTTACTGCAGTTTTGGTTATTTTCATTTTATCTTACTATCTTAACCTTTGAACCTTCAACCAGTTTATTCTTACCTTCGAGAGCAACAGTATCTCCTGCATTAATCCCCTCCACAATTACATACTCACCCTCGGATTTAATTTTATTTATTCTTACTTTTTTGGCAACTCCGTTTTTGATTACAAACACAAAATCTTCGGGAGTTCCTGGTTGACGATAAATTGCTCCTGATTTTAAATAAATTCCCGCTTCAGTGCCGTAATCAATATATGCTTTTCCATACATTCCGGGTAAAATTTTATAACCAGTATTGGCAATGCTTATTTCCACAGTTGCAGTTCGAGTTGTTGTAGAAAGATATGGACTGATATTAGTTATTGTTCCTGTTATGCCTTTTAATCCGGCAGCTTCGCAATCTACTCTTATCTTTTGATTTAACCTCAGCTTTGAAATATCATTTTCCGGAACATTTATTTCAAACTTTAATGGATTTAACTGCATTAACCTTACTATGCCACTTGTATTGCTATATCCAGGTTCAAGGCTTAGCGTAAAGAAATAATTTTCTCCCTCTTCAACAAGATAATCTGCTACAATACCATCAAAAGGGGCAATAACAGAAGTGTTTTTTTTTATCATTTCAGTTTTTGCCAGAGATGCTTCAAATTTTGCTTTAATATGGTCAAACTCCATCTCGCTGAGACTACCTTTTTCTTTTAAGCGTGATACTCGTTCGAAATCTTTTTTTAAGGTTTCATACTCAATGAGAGCTTGTGTCAAAAGCTCTGATGAAAGCTCCGCTATAACAGTTCCAGATTTAACAAAACTGCCTTTCTCAAAATAAATTTTTTCGACTTTTCCGGGCATTGAGGTACCTAAATTTGCTTCTTTCCCAGCAAAAAATGTCCCTGCATATTCCAATGTTTTGTTATATTGTTTAATTTCTGCAATTCCAATTTTTACAGGTAATTCCCCGTTTCCGTTATTCCCAGATTTATTACTTTTTTTACTATTGCATGATATTACCAAAAAAGCTATTGATATTATAGTAAAGAACTTTCTCATATCCTAGAATTTTAATTCTCCTGTTTTTTTAAGATATTCTAATTCACAAAGTTTCAGTTTAGTTTTTGCCTCAACGTATTCTGTTTGTGCTTTTACGTAATTTGTTTCTGCTTCGAGTAATTTCGACACTGAAATAATCCCTTCATCATAATTATCCTGAGCCACTCTTAGTATTTCGGCTGCCAATTCCATTGATTTTTTTAATAAGTTAAGATTTTTAATCGCTTCTGTATAATTATTCCATGCTAGGTTCATATCCAGAATTATCAAAGAAACGGCTTCTTCGCGTTTCAAACGAGCTATTTCAACAATCTCATTTGATGCTCGCATTGTATAAATTCTGTCGCCCCAATGTGTAATAGGTATTTGAATGTTAATTCCTGCTGTCCAATCCGAACCGAAAGATTTATCAAAGCCTTTATACGGATTCGGATTCATAAATAAATAATTTGCCATTAGGTTAACATTAGGTAAAAACCTCGATTTAAAGATCTCTTGTTGTGCTAGTGAAATATTTGTGGTCTCGTCAAGTATTTTTATTTCGTTACGATTATAAACAAGCGTTTTTTCAACTGCTGAAGGTGGCGGATAAACATTTATTTTTTCTGCATTATCGCTTAGAAATACTTGAGTGTGAGGGTCTAATCCCATTATTTGATTAAGTGCCATATAGCTTATTCTTAGTCCATTCTCTAATTTTGTTTTATTTAACTCCAATTCGGTCAATTTCATTTCTACTTGTAACAGTTCTAATTTTGTAACTATTCCTTCTTCGTGGAAATTGTTTACGTCGTAATAAAGCCTGTTAAGAAATTCTTGTGCAGTTTCTGTAAGTTTTAATTTTTCCTGTAAATCAATAATTCTCCAGTAAGCCTCTTCGACTTTATAAATCAATTCTTTTTTTTCTGATTCAAGCTGAATTTCGGCAATATTTCTCGTTGATTTCGCTATCCTATAGGCATTTCTAATCTTACTGCCAAGATACACAGGCTGTATAAAACCAGGTCCAAACAAAAAATTATGATGAGTTCCGAATTTTAGCTGCTCAGCCGGCAGATAGGAATAAAAGAAAAACAAAGGATTTCCTTGAGGATCACGAATTACTTCGCCTGTTGCAGGATTTATAACAATGCCGTTTAGTAAAGGATTTTGAAGTATGTCGGGACGTAAATCCATTGTTCCCTGATCTATTGACCAAAAAGGAACTACAGGTAAAAAAACATTTCCGTTTAAAACCTGAAATGGCTTGTTTGTAAGTTGATATTGTCCTCCTAAACTAAGCTGTCCGAAATAGTTTGTTTTTGCAGATTTACGAATATTTTCGGCAATAACTACCTGTGACTCTGATATTTTTATTCCGTAATTCTTTTCAAAAGCAATTTCCTTACACTTTTCTAGGCTTAGATATATTGTATCGCTTTGTGAAAAGACTTTTACACAAATAATAGAAATACATAATAAAATTAATATGTTCTGCTTTTTTAGATTCATTTGTTTTTTATCCCATTAAAGAAAATATTAAGCAAAGAATTAATCTTTTGGGTAAAAACATCCGTCTCGTAATTTAACAACAAAGGTAACTCCACAGCTTTTAAAGTCATTTGAATCGTTTCGGTTATTTCTTCCGGATTTTCTATTGAAAAAATTCCGGTACTTAATCCTTCTTCTATAATTTCTTGAATTTTTTTCTTTTCTAAATCATCATATTTCATTCTTATCTGTCGAATAAAATCCAGATTATCCAGAAAATCATTCCTTAAAGCATTATATAAATTTCCCAGTTCTTTTATTCCTTTAAATCTTGTTAAAACATAAGTTCGTAATTTTTCTTCAGCACTTTTGCAATTCTCCATTGCCTGAATAATGTTATTTTTTAGTATATCAGCTTCATATTCAACCACAGCCTGAAAAATTTCTTCTTTGCTTGTAAAATAATAATATAATGAACTTTTTCCCTTGCGTGCTTCTTCTGCAATTTCATTCATTGTAGTTTTTTCAAAGCCAAACTTTATAAATAATTGTCGGGCTGCAGAGATTAAATTCTGTTTTATTAAATCATGTCTTTTCATTTTTCGACTTTTACGGTCTAAAAGTCCAAAATTAAACAAAATTTATATCTGCAACGAAAATGATAAAGATTTTAATAAAATTTTAACTATTGGTTGAAGCGTAACTCTGCTAAAGATTTTCGTAACATGAGTATTTTTATTACTACATTATTTATAGAATAGATGAAAATGATATTGAGTGGTAAACAAAGAACGATAACCGACTTCGTATGTAGATTTTTCGGTAAGAATAAAAAAAGGACTAAGTCAAATTAAACTTAATCCTTGTTTTTGTAGTCCAGTCAGGAATCGAACCTGAGACCTACTGCTTAGAAGGCAGTTGCTCTATCCAACTGAGCTACTGGACCAACCAAAACGGCTGCAAAAATACATTTTTTTTAAAAAACAAAAAAATATTTTTGCTTTTTATCATTAAAAATAACTCAAGTCGCAATATTCTTAAAAACAAGCAATTATATTAATCCTAAATCCAGTAATGCAGATTCCGAAAGCATGTCTTTTGACCATGGGGGATCAAAAACAAGATTTATACTTACTCCCCGAACTCCATCTATTGCCTTCACCACAGACCTAATATCCTCAATAAGTTCGTCAGCCATTGGACAATTGGGAGCAGTGAGTGTCATATCGATTTCAACATCTCCGTTTTCGGAAAGTTCTATTTTATAAATTATCCCTAAATCGTAAACATTTACAGGGATTTCAGGGTCATACACAGTTTTAAGAGCTTCAACAATTTTTTGTTCTATTTCAGTTTTATTTATCATAGCTACTTCTCAATTGATTTATATGCCATAGCATAATATTTTAATTGCTTAATCATAGCCAATAAACCATTGGCTCTTGTTGGAGAAAGATGCTGCTGCAATCCTATTTTTTCAATGAAAAACAAATCTGCATCAATAATCTCCTGAGGAGTTCTTCCTGACAAAACTCGTATCAAAAGTGAAGCAATCCCTTTAGTAATTATTGCATCAGAATCTGCCATAAAGAATATTTTACCATCTTTATAATCTGCATGAAACCAAACTTTCGACTGGCATCCTTCAATCAGATTTTCTTCTTTTTTGTATTCTTCAGGAAAAGTTTCAAGATTAGTGCCCAATTCAATCAAATAAGCATATTTATCCATCCAATCTTCGAAAGAACTAAACTCTTCGACGATGCTTTCCTGTACCGCATTAATATCCATGTTAAATCAACATTTTTATAAATAAAAAACAACTGCAAAATAATTTGTTGTGCAGTTGTTAATTTTTAATTTACTCAACTATAGAAGGTTGTCTAATTTTGAAGTTAAATTAATCTTAGGTACCGCACCAACAACTTTGTCAACAACCTGTCCGTTTTTAATAAATAAAACTGTCGGAATATTTCTTATTCCGAAACGAACCGCGATTTCATTGTTGTTATCAACATCAACCTTGCCAATAACAGCTCTTCCTTCATATTCCTTAGCCATTTCTTCAATAATTGGAGCTATCATACGACATGGACCACACCATACTGCCCAAAAATCTAAAACAACCGGTTTGTCGCTTTTCATTACCAAATCTTCAAAATTACTAGTGTTAATTTCAAGTGCCATAACTTCAAATTTTAAGTTTATATTTTTCTGTAAAATTAATATTTTTTTTTAACTCAAGCTAAACCGATTTATGTTTTTATTGTTTTGTAAAAAATATATTAAATTCTCATTTAATGAAATATTTTTTTTACGTGCCACAAGTTTTAAGGGATTATCACCATTATTATAAATAAACAATGATAATTGAATTTTTCCTTTTTCAACTTTATTCATAATCAAATCAACCATTTCGTCAACAAATAAATTATCAATATTATTTACGTCGAGATATAAAGTTAGATTTTTAAAACATTCATCCTTAACATCTGAAAGTAATCTAACCGAATCAATGCCCACAAATGTCCTTGAACTATCTTTAGTTTCTCTAATATTTAAAGTCATCAATATCGAATATCCTTTAGTAAAGAAATTTTTATTCTCGGCATAATCTTTACCAAAAAAAGTAAAAGAATAAGTTCCCGAATAATCCAAAATTTTGACTGTACCATATGGCTTTCCTTCTTTTGAAAACTTCTCTGATGTTTCCAGAACAAAGCCAATAACATTAATTTTTCCGGGTTTTTTAAGAAGATTATCAACTTCATCCAACTTTTTATAATGTAAAAAATCTAAATAAAATTTATATTGATCAAGCGGATGACTCGAAACATACATTCCAATAAATACTTTTTCAGCATCTAAAAATTCAATTGGATTATAATCGCCTAATGGAGGTATCTGAGGATAATTTATTGTGTGGCTCATATCCATGCTTCCAAAAAGAGTATTTTCAGACGATTTGGATTGTTGAATATTGTTCCCGAACTTTATCAAACTTTCAATAAAGGTTTCATTTTGATCAGAAGCAAGGAAATATTGAGGTCGTTGAATATCAGTAAAACTATCAAATGCTCCTGAATATACTAAAGCTTCCATGGCTTTTTTATTAACGGCATTTAAATTTACCCGTGTCACAAAGTCGAATATATCTGTATAATATCCATTTTTATTTCTTTCGTCAATAATATTTTCAACTGCATTTGAGCCAAGATTCTTTATTCCACCCAGTCCAAATCTAATATTTCCGTTTTTAGTAACCGAAAACCTTTTGATACTTTCATTTACATCAGGACTGAGAACCTTAATTTTCATGCGACGACATTCTTCCATTAACTCAGAAATCTTTTCTATTTCTTTGGCTCTCGACATTGCTGCTGCCATAAACTCGGCAGGAAAGTGAGCTTTGAGGTAAGCTGTTTGATAAGCTAATACAGCATAACACACAGAATGTGACTTATTAAACGCATAATTTGCAAAAGCAATCCAGTCTTTCCAAATTTTTTCAACAAGTTCGTCTGGGTTTTTATTTACTTTTTTGCAGCCTTCGATAAACTCAGGATTATTTTTACAACCCTCTTTAAACCTTACTTCGAGTTTTTCCATGGTTTTCATATCTTTTTTACCCATGGCTTTACGTAGAGTATCGGATTCTCCTCTGGTAAAATTTGCAAGAGCTTGGGATAAAAGCATCACTTGCTCCTGATAAATTGTAATGCCATAAGTCTCCTTAAGATACTTCTCCATTAACGGATGATCGTAAATAACTTTTTCGGTTCCCTTTTTACGAGCTACATAATTAGGAATATATTCCATCGGTCCCGGACGATACAGGGCAACCATTGCAATTAAATCATTGATGTTTGAAGGTTCCAGATCTCTTAAGCTGCTTCTCATTCCATCGGATTCAAATTGAAAAATTGAGGTAGTTTCTCCGGATTTAAAAATTTTATATGTCTCCTGATCATCGTAATCTATGCTATCAATATCAAAATCTATCCCTTTGCTCAATTTTATATTTTCGATACAATCTTTTATTACCGAAAGGGTTTTTAAGCCCAAAAAGTCCATTTTCAACAAGCCGATGGATTCAACAAAACTACCCTCGTATTGTGTTGTTGCGAGATCTCCATCTTTTGTTCGCATCAAAGGAATATTATTTACAAGAGATTCTTTCCCTATTAAAATTCCACAGGCATGAACGCCTGTTTGGCGAACCGAACCCTCAAGTACACAAGCAATTGCCAGAGCCTTTTTTAATTTTTTATCATTTTTCTGATCGGCAAGCTGCATGGTCTCGGCTATAACGTTTCTTGTCTCAAGAATATCTTTTATTTTATCGTTTTCTTCTTTTCTGGCAGTTTTTATTTCTTCATCGAGTTTTGCTAAATATTTTTCATAACTGCCTAGGCTTTCAACCTCCTTTTCGATTATTGCATAAGAATTTGATAAAGATGCTTTATCATCAAGTTTTTTCGTTAGTTCATTAGAAAAGTTCAAATCTATCCCCATGATTCTGAATACATCTTTAATTGCTCCTTTGGCTTTCATTGTACCTATGGTACAGATATGAGCAACCTTCTCTTTTCCATATTTGTTTACAACATATTCTATAACTTTAGCCCTCCCATCGTCATCAAAATCAATATCAACATCAGGCATCGAAATACGGTCGGGATTTAAAAATCTTTCAAAAAGCAAATCAAACTTCAGAGGATCAACATCGGTAATTTTTGTACAATATGCAACTACAGAACCTGCTGCAGAACCTCTTCCTTTCCCTACAAGGACTCCCATTTCACGAGCTTTTTGAATAAAATCCTGAACAATCAAAAAGTATCCGGGATAACCCATTCTTTTTATTGTGAGCAATTCATATTCTATACGGTCCTTTACCTCATCGGAATAATTTTCTCCGTATCTTTCAATAGCTCCTTTTTCAGTTAAAAATCTCAGATAGTCGGCTTCTAACTTTATTCGTAAAACAATATCATAACCTCCAAGTAATGTGTATCTTTCTTCGGTAAATTCATTTTTAAGATCCTCTTCAGAAAATTTGCTTCTCCATTCTTCCATTGTTCCGAAACTTTCCGGAATAGGAAATTCCGGCATTAATGGATTTCTGTCAATCTCGAAAATCTCAACTTTCTCTGCAATTTTATTAGTATTTTCCAAAACTTCCGGATGATCAGGAAAAAGTTCCAACATTTCATCATAGCTTTTAAACCATTCCTGTTTTGTATAACGAAGACGGTTTGGGTCGTTAATATCAGAATTTGTTGTTAAACAAATCAAAACATCATGAGCTTCGGCATCTTCTTCATTGATAAAATGAGAGTCGTTTGTAGCAATTACTTTAACTCCAAGCTCTGCAGAAAGTTCGAAAATTTTTTCATTAACAAGCATCTGAACATCAGAAACTTCTCTTTTTTGAACCGGATCAGTACTGGGATGATGCATAACTTCAAGATAGAAGTCATCTCCAAAATTTTCCTTAAACCACAAAATAGTTTCTTTGGCAGATTCAATATGCCCGGCAGCAATTAGTTTAGGTATTTCTCCACCTAAACATGCAGACGAAACAATTATCCCTTCTTTATGCTCTAATAACAGTTGTTTATCAATTCGAGGTTTGCTGTAAAATCCTTCAAGATTGGCAACACTAATCATTTTTATCAGATTGTGATATCCTGTTAAATTTTTGGCAAGCAAAATCAGATGATATCCCGATTTATCAATAGAATCAGATTTTTCAGTAAGACTGTTCTTTGCGACATAGGTTTCGCAACCAAGTATAGGTTTTATCTTATTTTTAAGACATTTAGCATGAAATTCTTTTAGGCCCAATAAATTACCATGATCGGTTAAAGCCAAAGCATCCATGCCTAGCTCCTTAGCTTTTGAAATCAAACCATCAATACTTGCAGCTCCATCTAAAATAGAGTATTGTGAGTGAACGTGTAAATGTGTGAACTTTCCCATTTTCTTAAAAAAAATTTTGAGCAATAAAATTACTTCTTATCAATATAATTTTGAGCAAATGTTTTAAAAAGTAATTAACAAATTTAAAATATTTAATCAAAATAAAATAATCGGAATTTTCGTTTAGTTAGAGAAAAAAAATAAAATTAAAAATTATCATGTTTTTATGGAAAATTTAGGAAAAACATATCAAAAAGTAGAATTATTAAAATTTATTTTTTGAGAGTTAATTAATTTATTATTTTTACAAGCCTAAAAATTGCATAACAATGGAACTAAAGAAATCGCCAAAAGCTGACCTCGAAAGAAGAAAGTTTATTTTTCTGGAAATAGGATTAATACTTTCTTTGGCAATTTGCTACATTGCATTTGAGTGGAAATCCGAAGAACTTTCTACAAGTTCGTTAGGTGAACTCACATCACAGGACATTTTTGAAGAAGAAATTATTAATACACAACAGGAAACACCTCCTGAACAACCGAAACCCGAACAACCGGAACCCGAAGCTGTAATCGAAGAATTAATAGTGGTTGATGACGATAAAGTTGTTGAAAATTTGAATATTGATACAGAAGCTGATGAAAAAACGAAGACTAATATCAATATTGTTCAAACAACTTTTAATGTTGAAACCGAAGAAGAAGTTGAACCAATTTCCTTTGCTGTTGTTGAAGAAAAACCGACTTTCCCAGGCGGAGAAGCAGAACTTTTGAAATTTATTGCCGAAAATACCAAGTATCCTGAAATTGCTAAGGAAAATGGAATACAAGGAAGAGTTTTTGTTCAATTTGTTATTGATAAAAACGGAAATGTTACTAATGTAACAATTGCAAGAGGGGTGGATCCATATCTGGATGCTGAAGCAATAAGGGTTGTAAAAATGCTGCCCAAATGGACCCCCGGTAAGCAAAGAGGAAAACCTGTTCCGGTAACTTTTGTTGTTCCAATTAATTTTAAATTGTATTAATATTTTTTAAAAATATTTTCATTGACCCTGCCTTTGGGGGGTCTTTTTGTTAAAAAGATTATAAAAAAATATGATTTCAACAGAAATAGTTCCTGAAAATGTAGTTTTAATAGGTGTGGTAAGTGTTGACCAAACAAAAGAACAAGTTGAAGAGTATTTAAATGAATTAGAATTTTTAGCAAAAACTGCAGGTGTTATTCCGGTTAAAAAGTTTATTCAGAATTTAGATTTTCCAAATCCACGAACATATGTAGGAAAAGGAAAACTTCTAGAAATTCTCAATTATATACGAGATAATGGAATTTCAATAATTATTTTTGATGACGAACTAAGTCCTACCCAACTTCGAAATATAGAAAACATCCTCAAAGTCAGAGTTCTGGATAGAACAAACCTTATTTTAGACATTTTTGCACAGCATGCACGAACAGCTTACGCTAAAACACAGGTAGAACTTGCTCAATATCAATACTTACTACCACGATTAACAAGAATGTGGACTCACCTCGAAAGGCAACGTGGTGGTATTGGGCTTAGAGGTCCAGGGGAAACCCAAATCGAAACCGACAGACGGATTATATTAGATAAAATTTCGAGACTAAAAGAAGAACTTGCTCGTATTGATAAGCAAATGGCCCAACAGAGAAAACATCGCGGACAATTAATCCGCGTTGCTTTGGTAGGATATACCAATGTTGGAAAATCAACGATAATGAATTTACTCAGTAAATCAGAAGTACTCGCAGAAAACAAGTTATTCGCCACTCTTGATACTACTGTACGTAAAGTTGTATTAAACGATTTGCCGTTTTTGCTCAGCGATACTGTAGGTTTTATCAGAAAATTACCACACAAACTAATTGAATCCTTTAAATCAACCCTTGATGAAACCCGTGAATCAGACATTATTGTTCATGTTGTTGATATTTCTCATCCGTCTTTTGAAGAACAAATTAATGTAGTTAATCAAACTCTAAAAGAAATTGGAGTAAGCTATAAACCAATACTGATGGTATTTAATAAGATCGATTCATTTAGTTACACCAAAAAAGAAGAAGATGACTTAAGTCCTATGAAGAGAGAAAATTTTTCGTTAGAAGATTGGAAAAATACTTATTTCAATAAAATTTCTGCTCCGTGTGTTTTTATTTCGGCAAAAAATCGTGATAATATTGAAGAGTTTAAAGAAATTTTATTCAATATGATTAAAGAACTTCACTTTAAGAGATACCCTTATAGTCAAATATAGTTAATGCGTAAGGTAATTTTATTGAATATAAAATAGCAAAAATAGAGGAACGATGTCCCTCACAATCATTATTTTTTATCGAAATCCGGATTATCAGCCACAGCACTGCCATCATAAGCCCATTTGATATAGCAAGAACCCCATGCAAAGCCAGCTCCAAAAGTAGCTATTATAATATTATCACCGGGCTTAAGATCATGTTCATACTCCCATAAGCAAAGCGGAATTGTTGCAGATGTAGTATTTCCATATTTGGTTATAGTCAACATCACCTGTTTTTTATCAATTCCCATTCTTTTTGCGGTTGCTTCAATAATTCTCATGTTAGCTTGATGAGGAACAAAATATTTTAAATTTTCATAAGTAAGGTTGTGTCGTTCCATCATTCTAACAGAGACGTCGGACATATTAGCTACTGCTGCCTTAAAAACAGGTTGTCCTTCTTGATAAATGAAATGTTGTCTGCGTAAAATAGTTTCGAAAGTAGCAGGGCGTAGCGAACCTCCAGCTACTTGATGTAAATGATGTCGACCACTACCATCAACATGCATAATTGAATCAATAATTCCGTAACCGTCAATACAAGGTTCTAACATTACAGCACCTGCACCGTCACCAAAAATCGGAGACGTATTTCTGTCGTTATAATCAACAATTGAAGACATCTTATCTGCACCAACAACAACAACCTTTTTGTGAGTACCGCTTTCAACAAATTTTGAAGCAGTAATAAGAGCAAACAGGAAGCTTGAACAACCGGCATTCATATCATAACCAAAGGCATTTTTAATGCCTACTTTATCACAAATAATATTGGCGGTTGCAGGGAATTGCATATCAGGAGTAACAACTCCGCAAATAAGCATATCAACTTCTTCTGGCTTGGTTCCGGTTTTACGAAGCAATTGATTAACTGCTTCTGTAGCCATGTCGGAAGTAGCTTTACCTTCTTCTAGCAATATCCGACGTTCTTTAATTCCGATTCGTTCCATTATCCATTCATCCGAAGTGTCAACCATACGGGACAATTCTTCGTTAGTTAAAATATAAGGAGGAACGTATCCACCTACACCGGTAATTGCAGCCCTAATTTTAGTCATTTTTAAACTCCTTTTTTAATTTATTGATTATTTCTGATTCAACAATTCTATAACTAAGATGAATCATATTTTTTAATGCAAGTGCACTACTCTTTCCATGTCCGACAATTACCGGCTTATTTACTCCAAGAATAGGAGTGCCGCCATAATTTTCGTAATTGAAGTTGTCAAAATAGTTATCAGTGATATTTCTTAACTTAATTAAGTTATAGAATGATTCGGCTAACTTTAAAACAACGTTTCCGGTAAAACCATCGGTAATAATTACATCAACTTTATCGGCTTTAAAAATGTCACCGCCTTCAATATTTCCAATGAAATTAATTCGTGAAGAATTTTCTAGAATATGATATGTCGTTTTAGCCAAAATATTGCCTTTTGAGGATTCTTCTCCGATATTCATTAATCCGACTTTGGGTTCTGGAATATTCATAACATTTTTAGCAAAAACAGAAGCTAAAATTGCATATTCGAGTAGATTTTCCGGTTTTGGGTCTGCATTAATTCCTACATCTGCCAACAGATTATTTTGGCCTTTATCATTAGGGACAAAAGATGATATGCATGGTCTGTCAATTCCTGGAATGGTTTCAATAACTTTTACGGCTCCTACCAGCATAGCCCCGGTATTTCCAGCGCTAGCAAAAGAATCGATTAATCCTTTTTTCAAATAACCAAAACCCATAACAATAGATGATTCGGCTTTTTCCATAAAAGATTTAACCGGATCGTCATCCATTGAAATAATTTCATTACAATTAACAATTTCAAAAGTTTTTGGAAGTCTTAAATAACCTTTTTGTTTAAAAAGATTTTCTAAAAGATCTTTTTTTCCAAAAAGGACAAGTCTATCTTTTTCTGAAAGGATATCAAGTGAAAGAATTGCCCCCTGAACAGTTACTTCGGGAGCAAAATCTCCACCCATTGCATCCAGTCCGATTTTCATAGGACTATACTAATTCTTCCTTACTAATAGCTAATTTGCCCCGATAATAACCGCATTCCGGACAAACATGATGATATTCAACTGTTGCTCCACAATTTGAGCATTTTGCCAATGTTGGTAAACTTGCCTTATAATGTGTACGGCGTTTGTGTTTTCTTTGCTTCGAACCTCTTCGTTTTGGATGTGCCATTTTTATTTAAATTTAAGGTTAATTAAAATTATTATTGTTCTTTATCTCTTGTAACTTTGCCCACCTGATATCAGGATCTTTATTTTCTTTTGGTTTTAAATCTTCTAAAATTTGCAGCATTTTTGGATTACAGGTTGAATGCCCATGTTCATCATCTTTATGCATTCTTGATAAAGGTAATGCAAAATGCGCAAACTCATAAATAAATTGGGAAATGTTAATCTCCTGTTTTCCTCTTTCGAGTGTTACGTAATCTGTATTTGTATCAAAGTTTGTTTCATCCCCGAATTCTACAATGATCTTGTCTTCGAAATCTATTTCTTCTGTAACTTCATCAAGGCATCTGTCGCAGGGGATACGTACATCTCCTACTAAATGAATGTCTAATTCAAGTGAATTTGAATTCTTAATTAATATAACGTCAACATCAAAATTTCCACCTAATATTTCACTTTTTTCAAAGTAAGAAAAAAATTCATCTCTTACTTTAAAATCAAAATTATACTCACCCGTATCGAGACCATTAAACGATATAATATATTCGTCAATCAAATTCACCCTAAAAAAATTTCCTGCAAAATTACAAAAACAAATTTATTTATTAAAAAATTTTTATTGAATTAAATTTATAAATTATCCTTGCTATAATTAGAAGGTTATGTTTTTAATATGTTTTTTCAAAATTATTCTGAAACAAGTTCCAACATTAATTTCTGAATATCTAACAAATACTTTTCCATAATGATATTGTTCTATTATTCGTTTAACAAGAGATAATCCCAAGCCCCATCCTCGACTTTTGGTAGTATATCCTGGTTTGAATATTTCTTTAAATTTTGACTTTGGTATTCCTTTGCCATTATCTTCAATATCAATAAATATTTCTTTGGTATTTTCTTCGATTTTAATTTTTATAAAGCCACTTTGTCCAATGGCATCAGCGGAATTTTTACATAGATTTTCCAGCACCCACTCGAAAAGTTCTCTGTTTAATGGCAAAATAAGTGATTTTGAATTATCGTATTCCGGAATAATTTTAATACCACTGGGAAAACGTGTTGTCAGATATTTTATTGTTTCATCAATAACCTGATATAAATTTTGCTTCTCCAATTTGGCTTTTGATCCTATTTTAGAAAATCTGGCAGCAATTTTTTCGAGGCGATCAACATCTTTCTGAATTTCTTTTAGTAGGCGGGGTTCAACATCTTGAAGTTTAAGAATTTCGATAGCTGCCATAAGTGATGATATGGGGGTTCCCAATTGGTGTGCAGTTTCTTTCGACATTCCCAACCAAACTTTGTCCTGTTCGGCTTTTCGAGCAATACTGAAAGCAAAATAACTCACTAAAATAAATAGAGTAACAATTCCTAACTGTATAAAAGGATAATACTTTAACTGTGTTAACAGATATGAATTTGAGTAATAAATTCTATTAAGTTCTACTCCCTCTTCTGTACTGATAATAAATGATTCGTTTCCATTGTTTTTAAACTCATTCAGTATTTTTTTTCTATACTCAGGATTTTGCATTTTCAGAGAATCAATATTGCGAAAACTTATAATTTCATCATTATTATCAACTAAAATTACAGGGATTGTCTGGTTATTACGAAGAACTTCAAAATAAAAACTCACGTCTTCGTCAGGTTCGGCATTAATAAGTTTTTGTGTAGCCTCCGCCCATAGCATTATACGTTTGTATTCCTCTATAGATAGATTTTGCATTAAATTGTTAGTATACCATAGTGACATAGCACCAATCAAAACAGCAAAAACAACCAATAATATTTTCCATCCGTTTTTATAGAATTCCATCTTTAAATTTAAAGTATAAAATGTATTAACACTTTATATATATTGCAATTTTAAACTTTAAAAAAATCCAGAATGCCTTTTGCCAGAGAAACCGTATCGTTTGCAAAAAAATCAGGATTAAATTCGGTTAGTATTTCATGAGAATTAAATCCCCAACTAACAGCAAAAACCGGAACTTTAATTTTTTTCATTGCTTCTATATCTCGGACTTCATCCCCAACATAAATTAAATTGCTTTTATTTAATGAATATTTTCGTATCAAATGAGATACTACCAAATCTTTTCCGAAAATATTCTTACCTGTATGAACAAAGTCAAAATAAGATTCAAAACTATTATTTTTTAAAAAAGTATTTATATTCTTTCGAGTGTTAGAGCTCATCAATCCTAATCTTATTCCGTTGTTTTTGAGTGTTTTTAAAACGAAATCTATACCTGCAATTGGTTTTATCTGATTTATTCGTTTAAAAAGTTCGGTTCTGATATGCACAGTAAAAATTGGAATTAAAAATTGAGATATTCCACATTCCTTAAAAAGTTCGAGAGGCTTCATCTTTCTGAACTTTTCTTTTTCATCGTAATGCAATATTTTACAATTATATTTGGGAGCAAGGTCGTTATAAATTTCGGCTATTATCTCGAGGGTATCTGCGATAGTACCGTCAAAATCAAAAATCACAAATTTTGAATCTGAATAATTCATTAAAATGTTTTTTCAAAGATAGTAAAATTAACAAAAAATAAGTAATCAATTTGAGTTTTAACATAATAATCTATTCCGATTTAAAATCATTAAATTTCAGATGTCCGAAATTTTCTTCAATAAAATCGAGAAGAGCATTTATTTCTTCGTATGAATTAGCGGTGAGGAGTTTAATTTTTGTTTCCCTAAAGTTTGGAATACCTTTAAAATACAGAACAAAATGACGACGCATTTCGTAAATTCCTCTCATGCCTTCTTTAAATTCAATTGATTTTTGGAGGTGTTCGCGAGCAATTTGAACACGTTCAAAAACATCGGGTTCTGGCAATTCTGTTCCGTTTTTAAGATAATGTTTTACTGTTCTGAAAATCCAGGGTCTGCCAATAGCTGCTCTTCCTATCATAATTCCATCCACACCGTATTTTTCAAAGGCTAAAGCTGCCGATTTTCCATCGTTAATATCACCATTTCCGATAATTGGAATTTTTATTTCGGGATGGTTTTTCACTTTGGTTATATGCTCCCAATTAGCAAATCCTTTATACATTTGAGCACGGGTTCGTCCATGAATTGTAAGAGCAACTATACCGCAATCCTGGAGTAATCTGGCAACTTCAAGAATATTTATTGATTCACTATCCCAACCTAGACGAGTTTTTGCAGTAACAGGAACTTTTGAAACCTTTACAACACGCTCGGTAATTTCTTTCATGAGTGGTAAGTTCCTGAGCATACCGCTACCTGCACCTCTATTGGCAATTTTTTTTACCGGACAACCGTAATTTATATCAAGTAGATCAGGATTAACTTCGTTTGCAAGAATGGCAGCTTTTTCCATTGCATCGGGCATATGTCCGTAGATTTGAATTCCGACCGGTCTTTCATAATCGAAAAGTTCGAGTTTTTTCAAACATTTTTTAGCATCTCTAATTAGGCCGTCCGAAGAAATAAACTCAGTAAACATAATGTCGGCACCGAATTTTTTGCACATAAAACGAAATGAAGGATCTGTAACATCCTCCATTGGTGCAAGTATTACGGGTTTATCATAAAAATTAAGATTGCCTATAATTGGCATAGAAATAGAATAAATTATAAAGTTTGTTTTACTTCAACTTCTTCGAAAGCTTCAACAATATCACCAACTTTAATATCGTTAAATTTATCAATATTTAAACCGCATTCTTGACCTGCAATAACTTCTTTAGCATCATCCTTGAATCGTTTGAGGCTTCCGAGATCTCCTGTATAAATGACAATCCCGTCGCGAATGACTCTAACTTTAGATTTGCGATAAATTCTACCTTCGGTAACCAAACAACCTGCAACAGTACCAACTTTGCTGATTTTGAAGATTTCGCGAACTTCGGCACTTCCGGTAATATTTTCCTTAATTTCAGGAGATAACATGCCCTCCATAGCGTCTTTCATATCATTAATTGCATCGTATATGATAGAATACAATCTAATTTCAATTTGTTCTTTTTCGGCAAGTTTACGGGCATATGAAGAAGGTCTAACCTGGAAACCTACAATAACAGCATTTGATGCCGCAGCTAACATAACATCAGATTCAGAAATTTGTCCTACGGCTTTGTGTATAATGTTAACCGCACATTTTTCTGTTGAAAGTTTAATGAGAGCATCAGAAAGAGCCTCAACAGAACCATCAACATCACCTTTAACGATAACATTAATTTCATTAAAGTTGCCTAATGCAAGACGACGCCCAATTTCATCGAGAGTAATATGTTTCTTGGTTCTGAGTTCTTGTTCACGTAATAATTGCTGACGTTTATTGGCAAGTGTTCTTGCCTCGTGATCGCTATCCATTACATTGAATTTATCTCCTGCCATGGGTGCGCCGTTTAATCCGAGAATTTGTACCGGAGTTGATGGTCCGGCAGACTCGAGCTTTTGTCCTCTTTCGTTATACATTGCTTTTACACGACCAGTCTGGCAACCTGCTAGAACAACATCGCCTACTTTTAGAGTTCCATTTTGAACGATTAAAGTAGCCACATAACCCCTACCTTTATCAAGAGATGATTCTATTACCGTTCCGGAAGCTTTCTTATTCGGATTGGCTTTTAATTCAAGTAACTCAGCTTCGAGTAGAACTTTTTCGAGTAATAGGTCAACATTTATACCTGCTTTTGCTGAAATTTCCTGACATTGATATTTACCACCCCAGTCTTCCACCAGATAATTCATATTAGCAAGGGCTTCTCTGATTTTGTCGGGATTTGCAGTAGGAAGATCAATTTTGTTTATTGCAAAAACGATAGGAACACCTGCTGCGCTGGCATGGTTAATAGCTTCAACGGTTTGAGGCATGATATTATCATCCGCTGCAATTACAATAATTGCAACGTCTGTAATTTGAGCACCGCGTGCACGCATAGCAGTAAATGCTTCGTGGCCGGGAGTATCGAGGAAAGTAATTTTTCTTCCGTCTTCGAGAGTTACGGAGTAAGCTCCAATATGTTGAGTGATACCTCCTGCTTCGCCTTCGGCAACATTAGTATTACGAATTCTGTCAAGTAATTTTGTTTTTCCATGGTCAACATGTCCCATAACAGTAACAATCGGAGGACGAGGAATGAGGTCTTCAGGGTTGTCGGGTTCTTCTTCAATTTCATTAAGCACTTCTGCACTCACAAATTCAACAGAATAGCCGTATTCATCAGCTACAATAGCCATTGTTTCGGCATCCAAACGTTGATTAATTGACACAAATAATCCCAAGCTCATGCAGCTGGCAATAACATTAGTTACAGGAACGTCCATCATCGTAGCCAATTCATTTACCGAGACGAATTCCGTAACTTTGAGAATTTTCTTTTCGGCCTCGGCTTTTTCCATTTCTTCCTGACGACGCTGAGAGAATAATTCTCTTTTTTCTCTACGATATTTTGCAGCTTTAGATTTCTGTTTTGGTGTTGTAAGACGAGCTAAAGTTTCTTTAACCTGCTTTTGTACTTCTTCTTCATCAATTTCGGGTTTCTTAACCTTAATAGGTTTCTTTATAGGTTTCTTTTTCTTTGTTTCAAATTCTAAATCTTTTTCGATGTCAATTTTTAATTTTTTAATTCTTTTTCGTTTAGCTTTTATTTGTTCTTTTTCTTTTTCTCTCTGTTTTTGTCTTTCTTCTTTAAGTTGTTTTTTGCGTTTTTCAGATTCTTCTTGTTGTTTAATAAAGCTATCGAGATTTATTTTTCCGACAACATTCGGACCGGTAAGTTTCTCAACTTTTGTTTCGATGAATTCCGGTTCTTGTTTTTGTTCTTCTTGTGAAGTTTCTGGTTGAACAGTACTTTCAATCTTATCTTCGGACGCGACAATTTCCTGCTGAGAATATTCCATTTCAGAAGTTTTTTCAGTTTGAATTTCTTCAGTCGGTTTATCCTCTTTTCTGAAAGCTTCAACAGGTTTTGCTTTTAGTTTTTGGTGTTCTGCAAGTTTTTCTTCTTTAGTTTTCTTTTTTGGACGGGTTCTTTCGTTAATTGAACTTAAATCAACTTTACCAATTACTTTAGGCCCGGTTATTTGTTCCGAAGAGGTGTTTTCCTGTTCTTGCTGTATAGATTCCTGAATTTCTGTTTGTGGTAGTTCTGCGTCTTTTACGGATATTTCAGCATCAGTAACTTCGGGCTCTTCAATTTTAGGTGCTTCAACTTTTTCGGGAATTTGTTTTTCAGGTTCTTTTTCAACAACCGGAGATGTAACTACAGGTTTTATTTCCTTAACGGGTTCTACCGGCTTGACTTCGGGAGAAGAAGTTTTTTCCGGAACTTCAACTTTCTGTTCCTTAGGAATTTTTATTTTTTCAGTATTTTGAATCGCTTTTTCCTTTAAGGTTTTTGAGTCCTTAAAGTGCTGGTCTATTAAATCCAAATATTCAAAAGGCACTTTCTCGTTTGGATCATTTTTAACTTCCAATCCCTTGCCTTTGAGAAAATTTATTATGGTCGGAATGCCAACATTATATTCTCTGGCAAGTGCACTGAGCCTTTTTGGTTTATTTTCACTCATATCTTGAACAATATTTTTTAATTTTCTTCAAATTCTTCACTTAATATTTTACGTACCTCAAGAATAGTTTCTTCTTCAAGGTCTGTACGTTTCAGTAATTCTTCTACGGTCAGCTTCAAAACAGATTTTGCGGTATCGCAACCGATGGCTTTAAGTTCGTCAATAATCCATTGATCAATTTCGTCCGAAAATTCATCAAGAAATACATCATCTTCATCTTCTTCGAGGTCGCGGTAGGCATCAATAGTAAGCCCTACCAGCTGACTTGCAAGTTTAATATTATATCCTCCTTTACCAATTGCCAACGAAACCTGATCACTCTTTAAAAATACATCGGCTTTTTTATATTCAGGATAAATTTTAATCGAACTTATTTTTGCCGGGCTTAAAGCTCTTTGAATCAAAAGTTGTAAATTATTTGTATAATTAACAATGTCTATATTTTCATTATGCAATTCTCTGACTATTCCATGAATTCTGCTTCCTTTCATTCCAACGCAAGCGCCAACCGGGTCTACTCTTTCATCATAAGATTCAACAGCAACTTTTGCTCTTTCTCCCGGGATGCGAACAATTTTCTTTATTGTAATAACTCCATCAAGAATTTCAGGAATTTCCTGTTCGAACAATCTTTCAAGAAATACTTCAGAGGTTCTGGAAAGAATAATAATTGGAGTTCCGTTTTTCATTTCAACGGATTTTACTACAGCACGGAGTGTATCGCCTTTTTTATATTTATCGTTTGGAATTTGTTCGCTTTTGGGTAAAATCAACTCAACTCCTTCATCATCAAGTACAAGTATTTCACGTTTCCATACCTGATATACCTCACCAACAACCAGGTCGCCAACTTTATCTTTATATTTAAGGTAGATGTTATCTTTTTCTCTTTCTAAGATTTTTGTTTGTAAATTTTGTTTTAGAGCCATAATCGCTCTACGTCCGAATTGTTCGAAGCTTATTTTATCAGAATATTCTTCTCCCGGTTCATAATCTTCGTCAATTTTTCTTGCTTCGGACAATGGAATTTGAGTTTCTCTATCTTCAAATTCTTCATCTTCAACTACAGTCCAGTAGCGATAAATTTCAATCTCACCATTTTGGTCATTAACAATTACATCAAATCTAACATCCGGCCCCAGTAATTTTGTTAATGTTGCAGTAAAAACATCCTTAATAACACCAATCATGGTGGCTCTGTCAATATTCTTTAATTCTTTAAATTCCGCAAAGGTTTCGATCAGATTATTTTGCAAATTCATAACTCTTTTTTTTAAAAAACTAATTTAGTTGATTTTATTTCGTTAAATTCAATTTTTAGCATTGCTTTAATCTCTTTATTATCTTTTGATTTATTCTCTTTAATTGGACTTACTAAAACATAATTTTCGTGAACTTCATTAAGAACAACTCGCTTTTTAGTACCATCTTTTTTTACAATATCCACTTGTTTCCCAATATTTTTTTGATATTGTTCAATAACTTTGAATGCAACACTTAATCCCGGACTACCAACTTCGAGCGAAAAATCTTCATGTTCGCGATCGAGATTTTCTTCGATATATCTGCTCAGTTCTAGGCATCTTTCGATTTTAATACCATCGAAGCAATCGAAGCAGACAACAATTTCGTTATTCCTTGAGACTTTAACATCTACAAGGAATTCACGATTTTTGAGAGCCTTTAGGCATAAATCTTTTATTTTGTCCACTTCAATCATATATTTCGATATAAAAACAGGGGACATCTCGTCCCCTGAATATTCAACCCAAAATCATCGCAAAAATAATATTTTTTTTCAAACAAAAAAATTATTTCTAAAATTTATTTTTTGGTGAATTCGTAGAATTTAAGAAAAAGTTCTCTATTATTGAATTCAGGATTTGTCTCCTGACACTAATCTTTAATCGCACATTCCGTTAGCAATAGTTTCAGAGGAATTGTGAAATATTTAGAATCTACTGGTTAACAACGCCAAAAAGAATCATAAAACCTGTATAATCTATTCTGGAATTATCAAATTTGAAATTTCCTGAAACTTTTGTATCTGCTGAGGTATAAGCAGTATAATTACCACTGATCGGATATTTTTGTTTGCCTGAGTAGTAATTTAATCCTGTAAAGACAGATAACCTTTTGGATAAACGATATGTTAATTTTCCACCACAAATATAACCTCCTCCAAAACCATTCTTTTTAAAATTCACATTTGAAAATACTGCCTGAAAATTTTGTGTTTCAACTATGGAACGATCAAAATTTCCCGTCATAAATTTTTGATTAAACCCATAATACATAAATGTGCCTCCCTGAACAGAAACCTTAATTTTATTTATGGGAAGTGATAAAGCCACTAAAATATTCAATTCGGCAGTTTGGAAAGGTCCGACAATGGGCAATTTTGTTGAATAACTATCAGGCAAATCCACTAAACTTAAGCCTCCGATACTCATCATTCCTAACCCAGGAGATATTTGTAGATAATTACCTGCATTTATAGGTATGCTAAAATTTAAAGGAGCTATGGGATTTGAAAAATATCCGTTTCTAGGTATGAAATATGAAAATCCTACCGATTGGGAAAATAAAATACTGATTTGAAACAGAATAAAAATTGCAAGAAGAATGGATTTTTTCATTTGAAAAGTTTTTGTCTGTTATTAGTTTATACGAATAAGTCTCAAATTTTCGAACTCAAAGGTTTTTACATTTTGTTCGTTTTGTGGTATATAATAAATTTTACCCGAAACAAAAAACATAGAAGTTTCATCAACCAAAGATTTAAACAATCCAAAAAACGGATCTTGATATTCCGCAACACGAAAACTAATGGTTTGATCGCCTTTCCCTTCGATTAAAACATCTTCTTCAAAAATTAGATATTGTTGTTTTTTATCGGCTCCAACAAATTTACGTAAACTAATTTTTGAATCACGTAAAACTACCAACTCAATTTTTTTAATAGTAAACGAATTCTTTGATATTACCCTCAACGGGATAAACCATTCACTAAATTTCTGAAACAAATCCGTCCACTGTCTCACTCTCAAAGGCTCATTAACAAACAATCTTATTGTATTTTCATCATCGGGAATGTTAAGTTTTATGCTAATTGTTTTATTTAAAATAGTTTGGGCAATATAAATAAATTCGTTTTCATTATTTTTGCAATAATCTACATCATAAAAAATTTCCAATTGTTTTTGGTCTTTTAAAATTTGTTTTTTAATCAATGTAGCACAATTAGATTCAAAGCGAAAATCCTGATTAATTTTTAAAACTTTATTTTGTGATATCAATGCCAAAATAAGATGCCCACGTTCGTTAGTCAGCACTTCAAATCGTATATCCTCTAAATAATTTGTGGCATTTTCAGCAATTATTTTTGCCTTAGTTTTACGAGTCCCGGTAAAAATATTGCTAAGAGCTTCTGCTTTTCGCTTTATTGAGGAGATGGCAAAAATATCCTCGGTTTCGGAAAGTTCATTTTCTATGGCATTAAGTTCGTCAGTGAAAGCTCGGTCTGTTTTTTCCCACTCGTTAATAAGTTTTTCCAATTCGGAGTTAGGGAAAGGATAAATCAAATGATAATGAATTTTAAATGTCCCATCGGGATATTTCTTTTTTTCCCAGTAATATTCAGAAACTTTTGAAATGCTGATACCTCTTAAAGAATTAAAAAAATCAGTTACAATTTTAGTACTCACATCAGTACTTTGAGCATATCTTGACATTTCGTTTATAATCTGTTCGGATATTTGCATATTTGTTTCGGAAAAAATATTCACCGCAACAGAAGAAACGATTTTTTCACGAACTTTTCGCATTGCATCTTCCTGGGCTTTTTCGTGAGTATCCCCAATCCCTTCTACAATTATACTTCCAGATTGAATCCCGTATATCCATTCAGGTTTTTCTTTTGAAGATCTTTGAACAACTCTCGGCATCTGACAGGAAAATATTGTTAAAGTTATTACTAAACCTGATAGTACGAATTTTAGGTCGTGTAAAATTTTCACCATAACTAAATATTTAATTCTTCAAAAATACTTTATCAAAGATTATTCCCAAAAATAGTTTATTAAAACTATATTATAAAACTCTAATTTGTTGATTAACAAAATATTAATATTCTAAAAACATCTACTTAATGTAGTTTGAAGAAATTTTTATAATTTTGCAGGCTAATTTAAAGACGAAAATATGACTTCTAACGCATTGAAAATCAACGTAAATTCTGAAATAGGAAAATTAAATGCAGTAATATTACACACACCGGGAGCAGAAATCCAGAATATGACTCCGGAAAACGCCGAAAGAGCTTTGTATAGCGATATTTTAAATCTTCATGTTGCACAAAACGAATACAAACAATTATCGGGAGTCCTTGAAAAAGTAACAAAAACCTATCAGGTAAGAGAACTACTAGAAGATATTTTGAAAAATAACAGAGTTAAAGAAACTTTAATAGAAAAGATTTGCAAAAACGAAAATGTGTCGTTTCAGAAATGTGCCCTTGACGAACTTGATAATAAGGAATTAGCAAGGCAATTAATTGAAGGAGTTTTACTGAAAAAAAGAAACCCTCTCAGATTTTTTAAGTAAGAAAAGATATTTATTGCAGCCATTACATAATTTCTTTTTTACTCGAGACGCTGCTATTTCTATAAACGAAAAAGTACTCATTGCCCGCATGGCAAATAATGTTAGGGAAAGGGAATCAATGATAATGCAGGCAATCTTTGATTTTCATCCGGCATTTTCCACAACAACAATAAACCCTATTGAAGATAGATTCTTTTCGGAAAATATTAAAATAGAAGGAGGAGATATTCTTGTTGCACGCGAAGATGTTTTACTAATTGGAATAGGCTCACGTACAACATCTCAAGGAGTTGACTTTATCCTTAGAAGATTAAAGGAAAAAAAGATGAACATGAGTATAATAGTTCAGGAATTACCTCTCAGTCCCGAATCCTTTATTCACCTTGATATGGTATTCACTTTCCTCGACAAAAATAAATGTATGATTTACGAACCCATTATTACTCGTCCTAATAAATACCAAACAGTACTGATTTCTGTTGATAACGGAAAAGTTAAAATATCCGAAAAAACAAATTTACTCACAGCTACTAAAGAATTAGGTTTTGACTTAGAGCCTATTTATTGCGGCGGGACAGAGGATTCATGGATACAACAAAGAGAACAATGGCACAGCGGAGCTAATTTCTTTGCTTTTGCCCCGGGGAAAGTAATTGGTTACGAACGTAATGTTTATACTATTGAAGCACTCTCAAAACACGGATTCGAAGTATTAAAAGCAGAAGAAATTATAAATGATAAAGTGCATCCAGATAATTACGATAAATGTGTTGTAACAATTGCAGGATCCGAATTATCAAGAGGAGGTGGTGGTGCAAGATGTATGACAATGCCAATTAATCGGGAAAATATCGAATGGTAGAAAAATTCTTATATAAATTTTATCAATTATAGACACAATTAAAAATTTTACATTAAGTTATATTTAAGTACGTATTTTTTCATTAGTTTATGTGAATGGAAATTAATCTATCCGCTATTTTCGAAAGTTGAAATTATTATTTATAAAATTCAATTATAATTTTATTTGAACCAGGAATTTATTGTTAGTATATATTATGATTCAATAGTTAATAATCCCACTGGTATTCCTATTAAACCTGTAAAATTTAAAAATTTATTGAACTTTGTAAAAAGTGGCATTTTCAATTTAGGAATTTTACTAAGAATAATTATAAACTAAATTTTCTTCAAAATCAACCTTAAATCTTATGTTATTTGATTTCCATTTTCGTCTAATCGCAACATAATTATCTTTACTTAAAAAATTCCTTTGGAGAAAGTCCTGATATAAAACTTCCATCTTTAAATATTTTATCCACGCCAGTCTAAACTCCAAAAGTTTATAGTAATCCGGTACAGATTTTAAACTTTGCAGAAAAGAATAAAAATTTGCATATACCTGCAAATACTTCGTGGATACTCCACGCATAAACCTATTTATAAAAACTTTGAATTCTTCTGATTTGTACTTGTGTATTTTCAATCTTTTCTCTAATCTCTTGAGTTTTACTGGAATATTTTTTTCTTTATTTAAAATTTTTATGTCGTCAATTAAAATATTTTCATCATCCTTAAAGAATAATAAAGCTCTATCCCGAACTCTACCGGCAAATCGTAGGTGAAAATCTTTTCTTATACTGTCTCCGATGTTAATAAACTTAAACTCTGTTATTCTGCTATCTGTAATAGAACACAAATTAACTTTTTGTTTAATTTTTCCTCTTCTTCCGGACACTCTCTTACAACCTTTTTCGTTGAAATTAAATACAACTTTATTTGCTATCGTTACTGATTCGTAATCTTGCTTGACTAATTGCAAGGCTAAAAAAATCTTATGGCGCCAGTCAAAGGCGGTTAAAATACTAATCCCAAACTTTTGAGAAATATTTTTTATCGTCAAAACCTCCCCACTATTAAACATATCAAACAATCTCAAAAACTTTTCTTTTTTATTTATGTAATGAATGCTGCTCCCACTTGTCGGAATAAACGTGCGACGACATTCTTTACATCTATATCTCGATACATTTACATATTTTCCAAACTTAACAAAATGTTTGCTCCCACAATGAGGACATTCCTTGATTGGAAGGCTTACAATTTCTTTTGGAAAAGGATTACGTCTTACTTTTTTGGCTTTTTGTTTCATTTTTTTAATGTTTGTCAATTAACTAATTATTGCAAAATAAAAAGTAAAATGATTTATCAACACATATTTTAAATATATTTTTATATTTAAAAAAACATCTCTCCAATTCATAAATACATCTTCAAAATTTTAAAAATACACTTCCACAATTACTACATTACCTTGATTTGCAGGTACAAGATTCACGACAGGAACGTTTTACACTTAACTTTTTTCTTTTCTGGTTAATTCTAAAATGCTTTCAATAAACAAATTTAGGCAAAAATAATAAATAAATTGAAATATCCACCTATCTCGGATTTTTGATTATTTAAAATTTTTAAGAATGCAACATTTTTCAATATGTTATATGACTAATTATCTGCAATAATCTACGAATCATTTTCACATTTCCCTTTCCAAGTAATGATATATTATTTACAATTCATCCTCGAGTTGCATCATATTTTTATTATCGTTTTTTCTGCCTATTCCGAAATTATATCTCACATTGATACTTATGGACTGATTATCAGTGTATCTATTTCCCCAGGCATTTACATTTCCCTGATGTATTGAGTATTTTACGTTCATTGTTCTTAGCAAATCTCTTAATCTAATATTTATGGTTAGTTTGTTATTCAGAAAGCTTTGTCTTAATCCTAGATTTAACATTCCGAAATTTTCTAATTCATAAAAATCGTATTGTCCATTTATCATCATAAAACCCATCAATGTTAATCGAGTATTTTTAGCAATTTTCAGCATGTGAAATGTATATATCCTCCAAGAACCTCGACTGTATATTAATTCTTCGCCCTGATAAAAACCGTCATATTCGTTAAGATTATACTGAGCTCCTGCACCGAAAAAATATCTTCCGCCCGGTGGAATTCCAATCATTCCTCTGAAATAGGTTTCTTTACTTTTGCCCAAATTATCATAAGTATTAACTGCGATGGCAGGATTTTGAATATCCTGATAAACAACTCCCGAAAAAATATCTTTAGTATAATTGCGTCCTAAGGCAAATACCGGAAAATTTTCATAGGAAATATTCAGTTCAACATTATCCGTAAACTGCGGTTTAAGAGCAGGGTTACCCGTCTGATAAAGATATTGATCAACTATTGTAATATTCGGGTTTAACATTTCATATCCCGGCCGACTAATAGTTTTTCGATAGATTGCATAAGCCTTAAGTTCAAAATCTTTCATTTTAAAAACTGTACGACTTAAATAAACATAAGGGAATAAATCTATTCGATTAACAATAAATCCTGTATCTCTTGGAATGGTTTGTGTACCTTTCATATATGTATTTTCTGCTCTAACTCCGGCTTTGAGAACAAAATCCTTAAAAAAGGTCTTAGTTATTTGCAAATAAGAAGCATTTATTGATTCATCGTAATGATAATAATTTGTTCTGATAGGATCAGAAATGTTTATACCTCCTTGATTAATCCAAAAATCTGAATTATTTTCTAAATATTGATAAGTAGCTTTTATTCCGCTTTCGAGAACAAACCTATTTTTCAATTGCAAATTTAAGTCTGATTCAAAACTCACAAAATTTCGCATCATAAGATTATTCCCAGATCCTGCTACAATAAAAGTATCAGGAAATATAAAATTATACACGTAATCCTGATTCATATCGCGATTACTGTAATTATAAGAAATTTTACTTTCCCAAAACGAACCAAGTGTATCAATTTTACGAGTAAGATTAATATCTTGTTGAAGATTTAAAAATTTAGATTTATTGTTTATAGTATTGGTGTTTTGACTAAATATTTCTTGGAATATGTTGTTTGATAAGCCTGTACTTGTATTAAAATTTTTAGGATTACTGAAATTAAATCTTCCGTCATAGGAAAAAGTCCATTTTTCGTTGGGGTCATAGTTAATACCAAAGCTAATAAAAGGGTTATGAGATTTATTTCTGGAGCTTGATTCCTGCACAAAAAAAGTATCTATTTTCATCTGTCTGGTTGCATTTAAGATCTCCTCTCTATCATTGTACCGATAACTAGAGTTAAGATAAATACTATATTTATCGCCACTGTCATTTAGGCTAATCCCGAAATCTCCTGAATTGTATTTTGCCCTGTTGTAGCCTCCGTTTAAAGAGCCAAAACGGCTTAATTTAATACCTTTTTTAAGAACGATATTTATTATCCCACCTGTTGAAGAAGCATCATACTTTGAGGATGGTGTGCGTATAACTTCAATTCTTAAAACAGAATTTGGTGGCAGGCTCTGCAAAATTGTTGTGATATCTTGATTGCTCATTTTTTGTTCTCGTCCATTTATATAAATTTTTGCGGGAATAGCAGAATTAAGAAAAACTCCTCCATCTTGGTCAACATAAAGTCCGGGAGTGCTTTCTAAGACTTCAAGGGTATTTGAGCTTACTCCTTCGAGGCTTTCAGGATCAATAATCATTTTGTCGCCTTCTTGTCGTACTAAAGGAGCCTTGGCTTCAACTGTAACTTCAGATAATGTTATTTTATCGTCTGTTAAATATATAATTATTTTTCGGAAATCTTCCTTCACAGAATAAACTTTTTCAAAAGTTTGATAACCTACAAAACTAACATTCACTTTATATAACCCATTTTTAATCTCTTTAAAATTAGCTGTTCCAAGCTTATCGGTGGTAGCAAATTTTTCAGTATTATCAGCAACTTTTAAAAGTTTAACAGTTGCTCCGGGAAGCGAATTATTTTCTTTGTCTTTAACAATTACTGTTAAATTTTGAGAAAATATATTTATAATGTTAAAAAACATAAACAAGAGAGTAAAAAATCTTTTCATAAGTGAAATCAAATATCTTCAAAAATAAAAATATGTCTGAACTATGAATATATAATTAAGCATTTTTTAAGAAAATTATTCGGAGTCAATAATTTATTTTATAATTTTTATTTACAATTTGTTATGTGATTTATTTAAACATAAAATAAATATATCATTATTTCAGCAAATTGTGAGTATTTAAATTAAAAAATTAAATATTTTTTATAATAATATGAAAAAAAGGCTATTATACTTTGAAGCCTTCAATAAAATCTAAGATAATACCTTCTTTTATAGAAAAATTTGATTGAAATAATTTTGATATTTTTAGTTTTTCAATAACAAGCATTGTAATAACAGCAGCAATCGGCATCATTTTAACTCGCATAATTTCCATTCCAGGCATATTTTTTCTCTGTATTAAATCATAAGAAACAAGTTTTTGATAAACACTCAGAAAATAATCGAGCGGAATAAGATTAAACCGACTTCCTTCAAATATAAAACATTCATCGCATTCGTATTTCACAAGATTAGAAAAGGTTTCAAAAGAACCAGAAGCTCCAATAAGAATTTCGGGATTAAATTTTCGTGCTTCTTCAAAAAATTCATAAATAGTATTCGTAACTACTGCTCTAATGGAATTTATATCTTCAGGTGTTAGTGGGTCATTGTAGTTAAAAGTTCTTAAAAGTCTGGCAATTCCAATTTTGTAACTATATTTGTTAATTAAGTTTTTATTATCGGCAATGCAAAATTCTATACTACCTCCGCCAATATCAATAATGATGACAGGATTTTCTTCAATAGGAACTGCAAACTTCACAGCTTGCCAAACTAATTCAGCTTCTTTATTTCCGTCAATAACATTTATTTTTATCCCCGTGTTAGAATATGCAATATCAATTATTTGGTCTTTATTGGCAGCTTCGCGTATACCACTGGTTGCGCAGGCAATAATACTATCGCATTTATATTCGTTAATGATAATTTTACACTCGTTTAGAACTTTAACAAGACGTTTAATTGCTTCGTCGGAAATAGTGTTATTTACAAAATTTTCATCTATCAAAGCAACGACCTTTTTGTCGCGAAAAATAAAATCTGTATTACCATTGACGTAATCGCAAATGGAAATATTACACGTATTAGTACCAATATCAAGAGATGCTATTCTCATTAGTTTTTATACTTAAACCATTTCCACAATTCCTTGTAATTTACTTTTTTACCATACATTAAAATTCCTACACGATAAATTTTTGCAGCAAACCATGTCATAAAAACAAAAGAAATTACAAGCAACAACATCGAAATTATTAGGTCAGCAATAGGAACACCAAACGGGATTCTCACCATCATTACAATCGGGGAGGTAAATGGAATTATTGAAAACCAATAAGAAAGCGAACTTGCAGGATTATTAATTACCTGCATCATAACAATAATTCCAAGTATTAATGGCAATGATATCGGCAGCATGAATTGTTGGGTATCGGTTTCATTATCAACTGCAGAACCAACAATTGCAAACATTGCAGCGTACAAAAGATATCCTCCGATAAAGTAAAACAAAAAGAAAGTTATAACTTGAAGATAATTAACCGAAAATACTGCTTTAAAAGCTTCTTCGTATTTCAAGGCTTTTTCGTCGGGCACGTTATATTGATTATCAAGAGTTGAACCTACAATCACAGAATTGGGATTAAATTTTTCAGGATTATAATCTTTCAACAAAATCTTTTGTCCGAAAAATACCAACACAAAAGTGAGTACTACCCAAAGTAAAAATTGAGTTAAACCCACCAGAGCAACGCCTATAATTTTTCCAATCATCAATTGAAAGGGCTTTACAGAAGAAACTATAACCTCAACTATACGACTTGTTTTTTCTTCGATAACTCCACGCATAACCATCGAGCCGTACATAAACACAAACATATATATTAAAAACCCACAAATATACCCTATTATCATTGCAATTTCGGTGGAAGACTGTTTTTCTTCACCCTTTTCGTCAAGTGTTGTAGTAACAACATCAATGCGAGTATTAACAACTGTAAGAATATTCGTAACATCTTCTTCTGTAAGTCCGAATTCTTGGGCTTTAGTGCTAAGTTTAATGTCTTCCAATTTCTTCTCCATGGAGTTAGAGATATGTAATTTAAGAGCCATATTTGGTTGCCGGAAAGATATAAGCTGAACAACTCCAATGTTTGTTTGAACTGCAGTGTGAGGTATGTATAATAAAGCGTAATAGTCGGTATTTTTCAAATCTTCTTTTGCTTTTGTGAGGTTATACGAAGTCGTTAAATTATCATAGTATTGTAATGACACATTTTCGAACTGTAAATACTTTGTATTTGGAATGGAATTAAAAAACATTCCGGTTTCATCTATTACTGCAACTTTTTTAAATTCATCATCTTCAAGTCGCATTAGTACAATGGGTGCAATCATCAAGGCGGCAAATAATAGAGGCCCCAGTATTGTCATTATTATAAATGAACGTTTTTTTACTCTTGAATTAAATTCTCTTTTTATTATTAGTAACACCTTGTTCATATCTATGATTTTATTCGGTTAATGAATTTGTTTCGCCCACTACTTTAATAAAAACATCTTCCATCTTTGGTAAATATCTTCGAAACATCGAAATGTTACCAAACTCCAAAAATCTTTTTAGAATATCATTTGAAGTAAGATTATTGTTCAAAAGTTCAATTTCTATTATGGTATCTTTCAAATTTTTTTCAACCTTCAAAATTTTATATTCATGACTCAAACTTGTCTCAATTATATTTAAGAATCCTTCAAATTGAATTTCATAAATATTTGAAGCATAATTAGTTCTAACTTCGTTTATTTCACCTTCAAGTACTTTTCTTGACCTGTTAATAAGAGCTACATAATCACAAATTTCTTCGACGGAAGACATATTATGCGTAGAAAAAATTATTGTTGCTCCGTTTCTTTTAAGTTCGAGAATTTCTTGTTTAAGCAAATTTGCATTTATTGGGTCGAAACCGCTGAAAGGTTCATCAAAAATCAACAATGTAGGATTATGTAATACTGTGATAATGAATTGAACCTTTTGAGCCATTCCTTTTGATAATTCTTCAACTTTCTTATCCCACCAAGATTGGATTTCGAATTTTTCAAACCATTTTTTTAATCCTTTCAAAGCATCTTGCCTTGATAATCCCTTGAGTTGACAAAGATATAAGGCTTGTTCCCCAACTTTCATCTTTTTGTAAAGCCCTCTTTCTTCGGGCAAATATCCAATTAAAGAGATATGTTTTGAACTAATCGGTTCTCCATTAAAATAAACTTTGCCCTTGTCAGGAGCTGTTATTTGATTTATAATTCTTATTAAAGTTGTCTTTCCGGCTCCATTAGGACCTAACAAACCATAAATTGAAGCTTCAGGAACCTGTATTGAAACATCATCCAAAGCAAGGTGATTTGCAAATCTCTTCTCAATGTTTTCAGTAATTAAGGCATGTTTCATTTTTTCGCAATTTAATTTTGGGTAATATTTTAACTAAATATTTAGATGATTCATTCTAATTTCTACATTATAAAGTAATTATTCAAAATTTATCTACCTTCAACGTTCAAAACTTTAGTAAATTTTTTTAATATTTTTAAAACCATAAATATTAAAGTTCCTAAAGAAAAAATTATAATCCAATAAAAATCTAGATATAATTTATTTAAATTAATACTTAAAGCAGCGAATCGTAATAAAGTTATAATTAATATTAAATTAAAAAAACTATTATATTCACGCCGCAAAACATTTTTTAGCGAAAACGGCAAACTGCTTTTTTTAAACATTGAGAACTTTGGAACAAATGCTGGCGTTTTGTTTGCCCATGATTCATATACCTCTCCAAATTTACGACGCAAAAATTCTTCTTCAGCATACATTATCCTCTCATAATATATCCAATATACTGCGCAGAAAAAAAGAACAAACCATAAATCTCCAATAACTAAGACAGGAGCAAGTCACATAAAAAAATTTCCTAAGTATAAAGGATGTCTTACAATACTATATATACCTGTTTGGTTTAATTCCTCGGCAACTTGTCCTTCTTTTGTATTTCTGCCGCTTGTCCCTTTAGGGGTAAATCCAACTGTAAAAACTCTAATCATTAATCCCAAAAGACCTATTAGTAAAAACAAAAAATCTAACCACCACGAATTAGGACTTTTATCTCCATTTATAATTAAATAAATATACCATAAAAATCCAGGAAATACTAATACTAAAGGAAGAAAACTCCTATTACGAAATAACCAATTTCCTTGTTTTTCAAGACTCTCTCTTAATGCCATATTCAATATTATAAGTTTACAAAATTATTTAATTTAAAGTATATTACAAATTTTGAAAAGTTAAGAATTTTATAATTTTTTAAACAGGTTATTATTTTTAAATATTTTTGTGAAATTACAAAAACTTTTTGCGATGATAATAATTATTGAACAAATAGTTAAACTGAGCATTTTAGCAATTTTAGGAATACTTGCTGTAAAACTAAAATTTCTTAAACTCGACTATTCAGAAGGAATTTCAAAACTTTTAATTAAAATCACGATTCCTCTTCTTGTTTTCACAACATTCAGCAAATTCGACATTAGTTCTGTTTCTATTATTAATTTTTTTATCGTAATTGTTTTTTCCATTATAAGTACATTGATTCTATACATTCTTTCTCTTAGCGGGGTTAAGATTTTTAAACTTGATGACCTAAATGCTCCATTACACAAAGTTCAAACAATGTTTGGGAATGTTGTATTCTTAGGGTTTCCTCTTATTAATTCACTTTTCCCCGGAGGAGAAGGTTTAATTTACGCAGCATTGTTTCAGCTTGGGCATGATGCCGTTTTATGGACTTTAGGTATTGTTATAATCAAAAACCAAAAAGACAATAATATTTTTAAAGAAATAAAACATTTGCTTAATCCGGTAACAATCTCTTTTATTCTTGGCGTTATATTCATGTTATTAAAAATTCCTATTCCTGATTTAATATTCAACCCTTTATTTAATTTAGGACACACTACTATTTATATTTCAATGATTTACGTAGGCATAATTTTAACTAAAGCAGACTATGTTTCATTATTAAAAAACAAAAAATCATATTTCTTAAGTCTAAACAAATTATTAATTGGGCCATTGATTGTTTTGGGTATATTATTTATGCTTCGCCAGATTGGAATTAGCATTAATAAAACAGCAGCATTAGTAATAGTTTTACAAACTGCAATGCCCTGCATGATTATTATTTCTGTACTTGCACAGGAATTCGGTCTCAGTGTTAAACAAAGTGTTGAAAATATTTTTGTTACTTCTGTTCTTTCAATTATAACTCTTCCTCTATTATTTTATTTGAGCTTTATTTTACTTTAATAATAATCTAAAGATTTATAATGTTTTATCAATTTTTAAATTAAGTTTTACTTAAATCTTATCTATTAAGTAGATTCAATACTCTATCATACAATGGAGGGTGAGAATATGTGAACTTTACAACAACAGGATGATGAGTTAAATTGCTTAAATTGTTAGAGCTTAACTTTTTCAATGCGGAAATTAAACTTATGGAATACCCCAGATTGGCAGCAAAATTATCGGCATTAAACTCAGCTTTACGACTAAAATATGATGAAATTATCCCCAAAACAGTGGAAAATGGTGAATATAAAATTCCAAAAGTTATCAAAGCAATATGAAATTTAGGTTCCGAAACACCTAAGGATTGAGACAATATTTCGCTATTTGCCAACAATCCAAAAACATATAACATCACGCCTGTTTCCAATATGGATACAAATAAAGATTTATAAATGTCTTTATGTTTATAATGTCCTATTTCGTGAGAAATTACGGCAAGAATTTCATCAGTATTCATCTGATTAACAAGAGTATCGTAGAGAACTATTCGCTTTTTGGGACCAAAACCGGTAAAATATGCATTAGCTTTTGTACTACGTTTAGACCCGTCAATAATGAAAATTTTATCAATATTAAAACCTGCTTTTTTACCAAGTTCGATAATTGCTTGCTTAAGTGCTCCTTCCTCAAGAGGAGTTTGTTTATTAAATAACGGAACTATTAAAACTGAATAAAACATTAGAAAAAATACATTGAAAAAAATTATTACTCCCCAGGCATAAAGCCAAAAATTCACCGGGTCGAGATTATAAATCCATATTATTAAAGACAGCAAGCCTCCCCCGATTATTGAAGTTATAATCCATGCTTTTAATTTATCAAAGACATAAATTTTGGGAGTGGTTTTATTAAATCCATATTTTTCTTCAATCACAAAAGTATCATATATATCAAAAGGAGTTGAAATTATATCTGACAATAGAAATATAATGCCAAAAAACAATAATGAAGATAATATATAATGATTTGTAATTTCGCTAACTACCTTATCCACATAAGCAAAACCACCCAAAAACAGAAATCCAAGTATTACAATAAAATTAAAACTTGATGTAAAAATACCAAAACGGTGATTATCAAACAAATAGTTTTGTTGTTTTGTGTACTTTTCAGAGTCATAAATGTCGTTCAAAATTTCCGGAACAGGCTTTTTAAACCATGAAGCATTCAGAAATTCAAGAATTTTATTAAAAACAAAACCAATAATAAAAACAGCAATAATAATATAAAATAAAACTTCTGCACTCATGTCCATAAAATTTTTCCAAAAATAATTTATTAATAAAACAAAAAATAGCCTAATGTGTTAAAAGATTTTGTGAAATTCTTTAAAAGTTTTATTTTTATGCTTTAATTAAAAAATTACGAATATGTTTAGTCCGGAAGTTTATAAGAAAAGACGCGAAAAATTAGCAAAAATTTTAAGTAAGGGTCTTTATTTGTTTTTAGGTAATGCTGATTCCCCTATGAATTACCCTGCAAACGCATATCATTTCAGACAGGACAGTACTTTTTTATATTTCTTTGGTCTGGATTTACCAGGATATGCAGCAATAATTGATGTTGACAACAACGATCAAATTATCTTTGCCGACGATGTTGATATTGATGATATTATCTGGATGGGACCTCAACCATCTGTTAAAGAGCTTGCTCAAAAATGTTTGATTTCCAAAACTTTACCTTCTTCAAAACTTGAAGATTATATAAAAGACAATCTATCAAAAGGCAGAAAAATAAATTATCTGCCGCCTTATCGTGATTACAATAAGATTTTGCTAAATAAATTACTGGGAATATCTTTTGAAAAATTAAAAGAAGAAGCTTCGGTTGAGTTTATTAAAGCAGTTGTTGAGCTTCGCAATGTAAAAGAAGATATTGAAATTGTAGAAATAGAAAAAGCCTGCAATATTGGATATTTAATGCATACTGCCGCTATGAAAATGGCAAAGCCCGGAGTTATTGAAAGAGAAATTGCAGGAGTTATGGAAGGCATAAGTCTTTCGCATGGAAACTTGCCTTCATTTCCGATAATTCTTACTATTAATGGACAAACTCTTCATAATCATTATCATGGTAACGTTCTTAAAGAAGGGAAACTAATGCTTTCTGATGCCGGAGCTCAAACAGAAATGTATTATGCTTCGGATAATACCCGTACAATTCCGGTCGGTGGAAAATTCACTCAAAAACAAAAAGAGATTTATCAAATTGTTTTAAATGCAATTAACGGCTCTATTAAATTGATGAAACCCGGAGTTACATATTTATCTGTTCATTTGCAAGCATGTGAAATTCTTGCTCAAGGACTTAAAGAAGTAGGATTGATGAAAGGCGATATTAAAGAAGCTGTTGCTCAGGGAGCTCATGCACTTTTTATGCCTCACGGACTTGGACACATGATGGGGCTTGATGTTCATGACATGGAAGACCTTGGACAAATTTATGTTGGTTACGATGAGAAAACTCGTCCAAGTAATATTTTTGGTACTGCATTTTTAAGAATGGGACGAGAACTTAAACCCGGCTATGTACTCACAAATGAACCCGGAATTTATTTCATCCCTGAACTTATTGATTTATGGCGTAAAGAAAAAAAATTCGAAAACTTCATTAATTACAACAAACTTGAATCCTATAAAGATTTTGGTGGAATAAGATTAGAAGATGACATCTTAATAACAGAAGATTCTTGCAAAATATTGGGCAAAAAGCGTATCCCAATCGAAATTCAAGAGATAGAAGATTTTATGAAGTCTTAACCTAATCTCCCTAATTATGATATTGATTTATGTTCCAAAGGTAAATTCACGTATAGAATACGGCATCGAACTTTGCTTCAAACATGCTTTTAAAATTGACTACAGTATAACATCAGATTTACACGAATTTAAAAAATCTGATTTACCTTCGTTATGGTATGCTCCCGAAAAAGTCTCTGATAAACCGGGTGTTATTGCCGATGCAATGATGCTTGACTCAAAGATTTTCATCAAATCTCCGGGAAGAACATACCTCGATAAAATTACCGTATTATTTCCAACAGAAACCAACTTTCTTCCAAAATTTGATTTATTTGCTGCAGCCTTTTGGTTAGCAACCCGAATGGAAGAATACGGACATGCTGTTACAAATCCTTATAACAGATTCAGTTCCGATATGAGTATTGCCAGAAAAGTCGGAATACTTAATAAACCAGCGATAAATATCTGGACTGAAATGTATCTTGAAACTCTTCAAAAACTTTATCCCGACCTGAAATATGAAAAGCCTGTATATAAATTTATGCCAACAATTGATGTTGACAGTGCTTTTAAATACAAAGCAAAAGGTTTTTTCAGAACTGTAGGAGGAACATTAAGGGACCTATATAAACTTAATTTCGAAGAAGTAAAACAACGCTATAAAGTGCTTATGGGAAAAACTCCCGACCCTTGGTTTTCTTTTGACGAAATAAACAAACTTCACGAAGAATTTGACCTAAAGCCTTATTACTTTTTTCTTGTTGCACGTTTTGGAAATTTCGACAGAAATATCAGTCCATGGCGAAAAAAAGTAAAAAATCTTATAGCCGATTTAGTTTCTAAATATAATGTAGGGATACACACCTCTTTCAAGGGTAAAACAAAACCAAAATACTGGATTTCGGAATTAAAAACATTGCAAAAACTCACCGGACAAAAGATTTTTTCTTCGAGGCAACATTATTTTATAGTTCAATTTCCCGACACTTACGAAAAATTAATTGAACTAGGAATCAAGCGAGATTTTTCTATGGTTTTTCCTGATATGCCGGGATTCAGACTTGGAACATCTGTTCCTATTCCGTTTTTCAATTTAAAAACAAATCAAAAAACTGATTTGTGGTTATATCCAACAATGATAATGGATGTTTCCCTAAATAAATATCAAAATCTCAGCGTTGAAGAGGCCATTGAATTATGTAAACCTATTATTGAATATACAAAAAAATACGGAGGAACCCTAATAACTCTCTGGCATAACGAAACACTCAGCGGAACCGGGATCTGGAAAAACAGCCCTTTCATTTACAAAGAAATACTAAAATTGTCCGTTGAATAATGTTTCTTCGAATTTTAAAAATATTGTTACTGTTTCCATTTTCGTTCTTTTACGGCACAATTGTTCGCATAAAAAATTTTTTGTACGATTTTAACATCTTAAAATCCTCCCAATTTGATATACCTATAATTTCGGTAGGGAACATTTCTGTAGGAGGAACGGGAAAAACACCTCACGTAGAATTTCTAGTTTCGATTCTACAAAAAGATTTCAAGCCGGCGGTTTTAAGTAGAGGATATCAAAGAAAAACAAAAGGCTTCAGAGAAGTTAAGGTAGATGATAATTATCTATTATCAGGAGATGAACCATTGCAGATTAAAGAGAAATTTCCCGAAATAATTGTTGCTGTTTGCGAAAATCGAAAAATCGGCATAAAAAAAATTATTGAACTGCATCCCGAAACAGACCTCATTATTCTTGATGATGCATTTCAGCATCGAAGAGTTAAACCAGGATTATCAATATTACTTATCAATTATAATAAACCAATAAAAGATGACCATCTACTGCCGATAGGCAGATTAAGAGAACCGGCAAATTCATCACACAGAGCAGATATACTAATTTATACAAAATGTCCAGAAAAAATTACTTCTATCGAAAGGAGAATAATTGCTCAAGATATCAAGATATTTCCTTATCAAAGTCTATATTTTTCAAAAATTATATATCAAAATCCTGTCCCGGTCTTTGAATCGGACTTAATACAAAGAATTAACGATTTAGATAAATACAAAGTGATTATTATTACTGGAATAGCCAACCCCGAACAATTTGTAAATTACATTTCTACTTATACAAAAAACTATCAACATTTAAAATTCCCCGATCATCATAAATTTAAAAAATCAGATTTTGAGGAATTATTAAAATTAGAAAAGCAAAATGACGACAAAAAAATAATAATAACAACAGAAAAAGATGCAGTAAGAATAAAAAATTCCGAAATTTTTCCGGAAGAACTAAAAAGTTTGTTATTTTGCATTCCAATTAAAATTGAGGTAGTTGGAGACGAAAAAGAAAAAATAGAATTAATCAAAAAAATATATAAATATGTTAGAGAAAATAAAAGAAACAAAAGAATACATATTTAGTAAAGTAAAAACCAGGCCAGAAGTAGGAATAATTTTAGGAACAGGTTTAGGTGGTCTTGTAAAAGAAATTGAAATTGAAACCGATTTAGACTACAGAGAAATTCCTCATTTCCCGGAATCAACTGTTGAAGGACACAGTGGCAAACTGATATTTGGGAAGTTAGGCGGAAAACCTGTTGTTGCAATGCAAGGGAGATTCCACTTTTACGAAGGTTACGAAATGTGGCAGGTAATTTACCCTGTTCGGGTTATGAAATATTTGGGAATAAAAAATCTTTTTGTTTCAAATGCTAGCGGGGGAGTAAATCCTGATTTTGAAATTGGTGATTTAATGATTATTACTGACCATATTTGTTTAGTTCCCAATCCTTTAATCGGGAAACACATTCCCGAATTTGGGCCTCGTTTCCCGGATATGAGTGAACCATACGATAAAAAGTTAATAAATCTTGCAAAAGAAATTGCCGCAGAACTGGGCATAAAAGTTCAGCAAGGAGTATATACTGCTACTACCGGTCCAACTTTTGAAACCCCTGCAGAATATCATTATTTTAGAGTTATTGGTTCGGATACTGTTGGAATGTCAACTGTTCCTGAGGCTATAGCAGCAAGACAAATGGGAATTCCTTGTTTTGCAATGTCAATAATTACAGATTTGGGAGTACCCGGAAAGATTGTTGAAGTTTCTCACGAAGAAGTTCAAAAAGTTGCTTCTGCAGCTGAAACAAAAATGACAAGCATTTTCAAAAAAATGATAGAAAGAATTTAATATCGGCAAATGACGGGAATTGTTACTCAAAGTACCGGAGCTCAATACTCAATTGAATCTGATAACAAAGTTTATAATTGCACAATTAGAGGAAAATTAAGATTGAAAGGCTTTAAATCCACAAATCCAATTGCTGTTGGAGATATTGTGGATTTTTTTACTATTTCCGAAAACGAAGGTGTTATCACCAAAATCCATGAAAGAAGGAATTGCATTGTTCGGAAAGCAAGCAATTTATCAAAAAAATCTCATGTTGTTGCTGCAAATATTGACAAAGCTATATTTATTCACACGCTAAAAAATCCTGTTACCACAACAGTATTCATGGATAGGTATTTGGTTGCTGCAGAGTCATATAATATACCTGTTGTTATTGTATTTAACAAAATTGACATTTATAAACCCGAAGAAATTGAAGAAGTTGCCGAACTCATGGCCGTTTACCATGATATAGGATATAAAGTAATTGGAACCTCAATTGTTACTGGACAAAATCTCGACAGCTTAAAACAAGAATTAGAAGATTCCATCTGTGTTTTGGGAGGGCATAGTGGCGTAGGAAAATCTTCGTTATTAAATGCCATTGTTCCCGGGCTAAATCTTAAAACAGCTGAAATTTCCGAAGCTCATCTATCAGGTAAACATACGACTACTTTTGCAAAAATGATTAAATTGAAAGAAAACAGCTACATCATTGATACACCGGGAATTAGAGGTTTTGGAATTGTTGACCTTAAAAAAGAAGAAATTTATCATTACTTTAAAGAAATTTTTGAAATTTCTCACAACTGCAAATATCATAATTGCCAACACATAAACGAACCCGGATGTGCTGTTAAGAAAGCTGTAGAAGAAGGTGAAATTTATTTTTCTAGATACAAATCCTATCTCAATATTTATTTTGATGATGAAGACGAAAAGCACCGACAAAAAGAAGTCTGAAAATCATACAAGGGAAAGAATATAAGCGAAATAAAATATTATCAGCATTAAAGATTTAACGAATCCAATTTTATATTTTCGCGGAAAAACAAACATGGTTAACAACAGCACAGCAAAAAATAACATACCCAATAAGTCAACACTCACCATTTGAGGGCTTATTTTTAAAGGTTCAACTACTGCACTTAATCCGCCTATAAACAAGATATTAATTATATTTGATCCAACAATATTTCCTAAAATTACAGAAACATTCTTACGTAAAGCTGCAATTATAGAAGTTACAAATTCCGGAAGGCTTGTTCCAACTGCAACCATTGTAACAGCAATAACTCTTTCACTTACACCAAAACTCCTCGCAATATTTACCGATGAATTTACCAGAAAATCGGAGCCATACATCAATCCTGCAGAAGAAATTAAAATTATTAAAATTGCCAATAAAGGATGTTTTTGTTTAATCGGTTCATATTCGTCAATTTTGGCAAGTTTAAATTGTTTTTTACTTTTTAAAATATTGTAAACAATAAAAACTATGAATAAAACCAAAAGAATTACACCTTCAATTCGGTTTAACTTTTGATCTGACAAAAAAATAACAAACAATAAAGATACAAAAATCAATATAAGTAAATCTTGAATCAAAAAATCCCTGTTAGTAGTAATCCCGATTATCAAACCCGATACCGCAAGCACAAATCCAATATTTGCAATATTACTTCCGACAATATTTCCCACAGTAATATCTGCAAATCCATTTATTCCGGCATTAACCGAAACGAATAACTCGGGGAGTGAAGTCCCAATTGCAATAACAGTGGCACTAATTATAAAATCGGAAACTTTAAAGTATTTTGCCAATCCAATAGCATTTTTCACCAGAAAGTCTCCTGAAATTATAAGTATAGCCAATCCTAAAATTAAAAATAAATAATCCACGACTTTTTTTTGCGAAATTATGTAAAAAAAATCTAAAAAAACAGTTTTCAGCTTTTAAACTTGAAATTGTTAATATTTAACTGCTTAAAAAACATTCAAGTGTGCTATAATTAACTAATTTTGCGTTCGTTATGGAAAATACAGAAAAAATAATTGGAACATACAATGAGGATAGCATACAGACGCTTAATTGGGAAGAGCATATTCGCAGGCGTCCGGGTATGTATATCGGGAAACTCGGGGATGGTAAATCCAGAGACGACGGAATTTACATTTTAATCAAAGAAGTTATTGACAACTCCGTTGATGAATTTGCAATGGGATTTGGCAAAAGCATTGATATCAAACTCGAAAACAAAACTATCACCATTAGAGATTACGGAAGAGGTATTCCTTTCGGAAAACTTGTTGACGTAGCCTCAAAAATGAATACTGGAGCAAAATATGATTCAAAAGTTTTTCAAAAATCTGTTGGGCTTAATGGCGTTGGGATTAAAGCTGTAAATGCTTTATCTTCGTATTTTAAAATTAGTACTTACAGAGACGGCAAAAAAAAGACTGTAGAATTTAAAAAAGGAATATTAATTTCTGAGACAGAACTAATAAATACCGAATCCTCAAATGGTACGCTGGTAATTTTCACTCCCGACGAAGAAATTTTTGGAAATTACAATTTTGTTCTTGAGTATATCGAAAATATGCTTAGGAATTACACATACCTCAATACCGGTTTAAATATTAACTTTAACGGAATAAGATTTCATTCCCGAAACGGGTTGTTGGATTTGTTGCAGGAAAATCTTAACGAAGAACCATTATATCCGCCCATACATCTTAAGGACACAGATTTTGAAATAGCAATAACTCACGGCACCCAATACAGCGAAGAGTATTTTTCTTTTGTTAATGGTCAGCATACAACACAAGGCGGAACCCATCTTGCCGCGTTTAGGGAAGCTTTTGTAAAGACTATACGCGATTTTTACAAAAAAGACTACGACGCTTCAGATATCAGACAAAGTATTATTGCTGCAATAAGCATCAGAATTGTTGAACCGATTTTTGAATCACAAACCAAAACAAAGCTGGGATCTAAAGACATGGAACCCGGAGGTATAAGCATCCGTAATTACATTTTTGATTTTATGAAAAAATTGGATGATTACCTCCATAAAAATCCATCCGTGGCTGATGTAATTCAGAAAAAGATTTTAGCTTCCGAAAAAGACCGAAAGGCCATTGCAGGAATACAAAAAATAGCTAAAGAAAGAGCAAAAAAAGTCAGTCTTCACAACAAAAAACTCAGAGATTGTAAAATACACTACAACAGCAACGATCCACGAAAGTCTGAAACCACAATTTTCATTACCGAGGGGGACTCTGCAAGTGGGTCAATAACAAAATCCAGAGATGTTAACACTCAAGCTGTTTTTAGTCTTAAAGGGAAACCACTTAACACTTACGGAATGACCAAAAAAGTGGTTTACGAAAACGAAGAATTTAATCTTTTACAGGCTGCTCTCAACATAGAAGAAGGTATCGAGAATCTGAGATATAGAAATGTTGTAATTGCGACCGATGCCGATGTTGACGGTATGCATATAAGACTATTACTAATAACATTCTTTTTGCAGTTTTTTCCTGATTTAATTCGGAACGGGCATTTATTTATTTTACAAACACCTCTTTTCAGAGTTCGTAACAAAACCGAAACCATATATTGCTACGATGAAATCGAAAAAGAAGAAGCTATAAAAAAACTTAAAAATAATGTGGAAATAACAAGATTTAAAGGTTTAGGAGAAATATCACCAAACGAGTTTAAAGAATTCATAGGGAAAAATATACGCCTTGACCCCGTTACTTTGACAAAATATGATCAAATTTCGAAATTACTTGAGTTTTATATGGGAAAAAACACGCCCGAACGTCAGGATTTTATTATTTCAAATCTAAAAGTTGACGAAGAAATTTAGAAAAGAAAGATATTAAAAAATGAACGAGGACAACATCAATAAAAATAATCCGGAAAACCATGACGAAGAATTTATTCCGGCAGAAATTCATGAGCCGGAAACACCTAAAACAACTCGTTTGTCGGGTATGTATAAAGAATGGTTTTTGGATTATGCTTCCTATGTAATTCTTGAAAGAGCCGTCCCAAATGTTATTGACGGGTTAAAACCTGTTCAACGAAGAATTTTGCACTCAATGAAACAACTCGATGATGGTCGCTACAACAAAGTGGCTAACATTGTGGGTCATACCATGCAATATCATCCGCACGGCGATGCTTCAATTGGCGAAGCATTGGTTCAACTGGGACAAAAAGACCTGCTTATTGATTGTCAGGGAAATTGGGGTAACATTTTTACAGGTGATCCTGCAGCAGCTCCAAGATATATAGAAGCAAGGCTTTCAAAATTTGCATTGGAAGTTTTATTTAATCCAAAAACCACAGAATGGCGACCTTCTTATGACGGTAGAAACAAAGAGCCGGTTACCTTACCGGTTAAATTTCCGTTGCTGCTTGCACTAGGACTGGATGGTATTGCTGTAGGTTTGTCCTCTAAGATTCTTCCGCATAATTTTAACGAAATTATTGATTCGGCAATAGCATATTTGAATAACCAGGATTTTGAACTTTATCCCGATTTTCCAACAGGTGGACTTGCTGATTTTAACAGATATAACGACGGACAACGCGGCGGTAGAGTAAAAGTAAGAGCAAAAATCGAAAAAGCCGACAAAAAAACTCTTATCATCAGAGAAATCCCTTTCGGAGAAACTACCGGTTCGGTTATTGATTCAATCATTGCAGCCAACGACAAAAAGAAAATTCAAATAAAAAAAATTGATGATAACACAGCTGAAAATGTAGAAATTATACTACAACTTCCGGGAGGTGTATCAACCGATAAAACAATTGATGCTCTTTATGCCTTCACAAAATGCGAAGTCTCAATTGCTACCTACGCCTGCGTCATTGATAATGATACTCCGAAATTTTTGGGGGTCAGCGATATTTTAAGAATTTCTGTGGATAATACAAAAAAAATACTCCAACAAGAATTATTGATTCGAAAAAACGAACTCCAGGAAATGTGGCATCAATTGTCGCTTGAAAAATGGTTTATAGAGAAAAGAATTTATAAAGAAAAAAATTACGAAAACGCTGATTCAACCGATGCCGCCCTGGATTTTATTTACTCCAAAATAATCGAGCATAAACTTGTGCTCGCTCGCGAAATTATTCGTGATGATTTATTGAAACTCCTCGAAATAAAAATGAAACGTATTTTACGTTTCAACAGTTTTAAAGCCGAAGAAGAGCTTTCGAAAATCCTTGAGGAAATTAAAGAGGTTGATTATCATCTCGATCATCTTACCGAATATACTATTGACTGGTTTGCCCGACTAAAAGAAAAATACGGAAAAGGAAGAGAAAGAAAAACAGAAATACGTTCTTTTGACAACATTGATACAACTCAAGTTGTAATTGCAAACGAAAAACTTTATGTGAATTATAAAGAAGGTTTTGTCGGTTATGGTCTTAAAAAGGACACTTACGTTTGCGATTGTTCGGATATAGACGATATTATTGTTTTTAGACGCGACGGGAAGTTCATTGTTTCGAAAATATCCGAGAAAGCATTTTTCGGTAAAGACATTATTTATGTGAATGTTTTCAAAAAAAATGATTCCCGAACAATTTACAATGTTGTATACCGAAACGGAAAAACAAGCGTTTCGTTTATTAAACGTTTTGCCGTTACCGGAATAACAAGAGATAAAGAATACGATATAACTCAAGGAATTGAAGGTTCCCGCATATTGTATTTTACTGCTAATCCAAATGGAGAAGCCGAAATCATTAAAGTTTATCTGAAACCTAAACCAAAGATACGAAAACTTGTATTTGAGGTCGACTTTAAAGATGTTTTGATAAAAAGTCGTAATGCTCAGGGAAATATTTTAACAAAAAATGATATCCACAAAATTACGCTTAAAGAAGAGGGGATATCTACTCTAGGCGGATTGAAAATCTGGTTCGACGACGAAGTACTGAGACTAAACACCGACGGAAGAGGCCGATATCTGGGAGAATTTTTAGGTAATGATAAACTTGTGATAATAACCAGATCAGGATATTTCAGAACATGCAATTTTGATATCTCTAACCATTTTGAAGATGATATTTTAATAATCGAAAAATTCGATCCGGAAAAAGTTTACACTGCAATTCATTACGATGCTGAACAAAGCGCCTTTTATCTAAAAAGGTTTCAAGTTGAAGAATCATCAAAAGAACAAAGTTTTCTTTCCGAAATGGAAGGTTCTTATCTGGTTGATATTAGCGACGATAAATATCCTCAAGTAAAAATCACTTTCGGTGGCAAACACGAAAAACGCGAAGCCGAATTTATTGATGCTGAAGAATTTATAGCAGTAAAAGGATTTAAAGCTCGAGGGAAAAGACTTACTACCTTTGAAGTAAAAGAAATTAGTTTTGATGATCCTCTCGATAAAGTAGAACAAAACTATCCCGAAGAAGAAAATAGCATTGATAATTTGGAAATCTCAAACAATGAACTTAATAATTCAGTTGAAAATCCCGATGATATTCCTTTTGAGGTGATAGAAAGTATAACAGAAGAAGACATTGATTTCGAGATCATTGAAAATGCCGAAGAAAAAAAACAAAACACAGCTTCAAAATCCGAAAAAAAACGGAACAAAAAGAACGATCCGGACGATAAACAAATGACTTTGTTCTGATTATGAAAAAGATTTTATACTATCTTTTAGCTTTTAGTATTATAACAATTTCGTGTAACAATTCAGCAGAATATAAAAAAATCAAAAAAGATTTTGCAGATGTGGAGTTTATTTACGACACTTTGAAGCTCGACAGTTTTTTGCAAAAAATTCCCGACTATGGCATCATTGTAAAAACTATAAAAACCGAAAACCTGAAATACAACCAGCAAATTCTATTAAACCCAAATACAGCTGATGAATATTTAAATTCAAAAGAGACAGCTTTTGCTGCAGGATTGTTTACGGCTGATTTGGGCTATGTTCGCTACTTCCAAAGAGTTCAGGAATGTATGGATTTTATGTATTCATTGCGAATATTAGCAGAAAAACTTGCAATAAGCGATAAAAATTTCGATGAACTAGTACCTGCTATTGAACGTAATTTGTACAACAAAGATTCTATATTTATAATTACAGACAGTGCTTTTAATTTAGGAAAAAAATTATTCAACGACAGAGAACGATATGGAATAGCGGCTTTATTTGCATCCGGCATCTGGATCGAAACTCTTTATTTGGGACTAAATTCAACCGCTGACAAAAACATTAATGATACTGTTTTAATAAACCATTTCGAAATTTTGAAAATTATCAATAATACATTATCTGCATTGAAAGATGACGACATCATCAAAAAAATAAAAAAGGACTTTAACCTAATTGAAAATAAAGGCTATAATAATCCGGAACTAAAAAAAGACATTTCATCAATTCGATTAAAATATCTCAAGAGTTTATAAATGCAATTTCTTACCAAAAAATTTTTTTATTACATTTGTAAAGACATTGAAATCAATTTTTTAATTATGAGAAAGACATTTTTATTCGCATTAATTTCTGTGATTTTTTTTAAAGTTTATTCACAAAACGAGAATCATAAGTCAATTCATCAATTAGAAAGTGAGTATTACGAAGCTCTTGGTTATGATTACAGTTATTTTGAAAAAATAAACACTCCAACACCAATAAATGATTCTAAGAGTTCAAAAACTTGCAATATTCAGAAAATCGTTTTCGGATGGCATCCATACTGGGCGAATGGAAAAGAAGCAAATTATCAATGGAATTTATTAAGTGATCTTTGTTATTTCTCTTATGAGGTAAATCCAAATACCGGGAATGCTATCACAACTAATGGATGGGCTACTGCCAATGCAGTCACTCAAGCTCTGGCAAACGGAGTAAGAGTAAGCCTGTGTGTTACATTATTCAGTGATCATGCAACATTTTTCGCAAATTCAAGCGCACAACAAACTCTAATAACAAACCTGATAAATCTTGTTCAGAGCAGGGGTGCTCATGGGGTTAACATTGATTTTGAAGGAGTTCCAAGTTCTCAAAAAACTGCTTTTAATAATTTTGTAATTAATCTTTGCACTCAATTTCACTCTCAAATCCCTGGGTCTAAAGTTAGTTTGTGTTTATATGCTGTTGATTGGAGTGATGTTTTTGATGAAGTAGCATTAAATCCCCACATAGATTATTTTACTATCATGGGCTATGATTATTACTACAGCGGAAGTTCAGTTGCAGGACCTACCGCTCCTCTCTATACTTTCAATACTTTCAATTATAATCTTGCTCGAACAGTAAATTATTATCTTTCTCAAGGCATAAGTAAAGAAAAACTGGTTCTCGGCTTACCATATTATGGTATGGAATGGAATACAACATCGTCAACTGTGCCTTCAAGTACCACAAGCTACGTAGGTAGTAGAACATACAAAACAATAAAAGACAATACTTCTGGAAATTACTCAAACAAACAATGGGATAATACCGGAATTTGCCCATATTACGTGTATTATTCATCAAATTGGAGACAGTGCTTTGTTGATGATGAAGAAAGCCTTGGCATTAAGTATGATTTCGTTAATATGATGGGAATTGCCGGAATTGGTATTTGGGCTCTTAGTTATGATGACGGATACACCCAACTTTGGAACTTAATTCGAGATAAATTTTCAGACTGTGCTACCGTGCCTTGTTCCGGAACATTTTATGATTTAGGTGGACCATATAAAGACTATCTGAATAATTCAAATTATAATTTTACTATTGCACCCACAGGAGCCAGTAAAGTAATCCTTAATTTTCCCGAATTTGATGTAGAAGCCGGAAGTGGTACTACCTGCAACTATGATTATGTTGAAATTTTCGATGGGCCAAGCACAGCATCTCCAAGTTTAGGAAGATTCTGCAACACAACGGGAAATCCGGGAACAATAATTTCTACCGGAAATACCCTAACAGTAAAAGTTTATACAGATGGAGCTACAGTAAAATCAGGTTTCAAAGGAGAATGGTCTTGTATAATGGATAATATTCCTCCCGAAACACAAATAATCGCTGAAGATTGGCAAAAACAAAATTTTACAGTTCTATTTAATGACACCGATAACGATGCTGTTGACCTAAAGTTTTATCAAGTTCTTGATTTTAACGGTTCAGAATGGAGAGCAAACGGAAATTACGGATTTTTTAACGACAACTTTAATTCCACTATCCACCCGGAATGGTCAAACCTCTCCGGAACCTGGACTATAAATAACGGAGCCCTTTCTCAAACAGATGAAAGCCTATCCAACAATAATATCTATGCTACAATTAATCAACAAGAAAATTACATTTATCTTTTTCATTGGAAAATGAAATTATCCGGTAGCGGAACAAACCGTAGAGCAGGATTATATATCTTCTGCTCTCAACCCGAACTCTCCCAACGAGGAAATGCGTACATGATTTATTTCAGAGTTGACGATAATAAATGTCAAATTTATCGCTGCACAGATAACAGCATTGTTTTAAAAACTGATGACGACACAAATGTTGATGCTAACGTTTGGTACGACTACAAAGTTATTTATAATCCGCAAACAGGGATAATCAGTGCTTACCAGAATAATGTTTTAGTTTCAACTTGGACTGATCCTAATCCTCTTACATCAGGCATTGCCATTTCGCTGAGAACAGGTGGTTGTGTTGCAGAATACGATGACATTAAAGTTTATAAAACACGCTCCAATACTGTAAATGTAAGTGTTGGAACAAATTCGGAAGTTAGATATGAAAACCCCAACCCGTCAATTCCTGCTTGTCAAATAAATACAATTATTACAGATCTTACAGGAAACTTTTCCGATCTATATTCGAAATATATAAATATTGACCGAACAGCTCCACAAGCAGTTCTTTATGTAAATGATGGTGCTGGAAGTGATATTGACATTACTTATAACGGAACATCTTTAAGTGCAAACTGGGGACCGGCTATTGAAACAAATTCTTATGTAACTAAATATGAATATTGTGTCGGAACAACACCTGGAGCAAATAATGTAATCGACTGGAATGATGTTGGCACAAACCTTTCTTTTTATCAATCAGGGCTTAATTTGGTTTCAGGTACAACATATTATACATCAGTAAGAGCAACTAATATTGTTAATCTAGTATCTAATGTTAATACCAGCAACGGAGTTCTATACATAAACCCTGCAGATTTAACTATTGCAGCATTTTCATACTCCCAAACAACAGTCTGCCCCGGAACACCAATATACTTTTACAATGAGTCTGTAAATGCAAGTTCTTATCAATGGCAAATCACAGGACCTGAAAATTATTCAAGTACAGAGACAAATCCATCATTTGTTCTTCAACCCGGTACATATCAGGTGCAACTTACTGCATTTGGAAGCCTTGGTAATGATGTCCAGACTGCCAACATAACAATTACGCAAATAGCTCTTCCTCAAAATCCGACATCTGTAAACGCATCAAACACATCTATTTGTACCGGAAATTCAACAACTTTGACTTATACAGGTGGTTCGGGGGATAATTTTGCGTGGTATGCAAATTCTTGTGGGACAAATCAAATCGGAACAGGCAATAATTTTATTGTAACCCCCACACAATCAACAACTTATTTCGGAAGATGGGAAAATCAATGCGGCTATTCTGATTGTATGCAAATTGATATCTCAGTAATGAATTATCCTGAAAATGCAGAAACAATTTCGGCTCAACCTCAACAAGTTTGCTCGAATAATTCAACTATACTTAGTTTTACAGGTGGTAGCGGAGATAACTTTTACTGGTACACTGATAATTGCGGCGAAAATTTAATTGGTACGGGAAATAACTTTGTCGTTCAACCCACCCAAAACACTGTTTATTTCGGGAGATGGGAAAACTCTTGCGGTTATTCGGAATGTAGTCAGATAGGAATTTTTATGATTCAAAATCCTGAAGAAGCAGTTTCTATCTTTGCTAATCCTCAACAAATTTGTGATGACGGAAGCACCATGCTAAGTTTTGTCGGAGGCTATGGGACAAATTTTGTTTGGTATAATGATGAATGTGGCGGAAATATTATTGGAACAGGAAATAATCTAATAATTCAACCAAATCAAAATACTACTTTTTTCGGAAGATGGGAAAATCAATGTGGTGTTTCTAATTGCAAACAAATTTCTGTAGTTCACTCAAATTCTCCGTTAGCAGATTTTTATGCTACGGAAACTGCTCTTTATCTACCAAACGCAATTGCTTATTTTGTAAATAACTCTCAAAATGCTGATTACTATTATTGGGATTTTGGTGATGGAAATTTCTCACTAGACGCAAATCCAAGTCATCAGTATCAAATTGCAGGTTCCTTTACTGTATATCTAACCGCTTACAATAATATTTGCGGTCAAAACACCAAAACAATCGAAGATTATATAACAGTTAATTCCTCAAGCACAATTACAACTCAAATAGAAAATTCGCAAATTTTAATAAGCCCTATTCCCGCAAAAGATTTTATTCATATTAACTCGAAAGAAAAACTTATAACCCGAATCGAAATAGTAACAACTACAGGCCAAATTTTATATTCCGTAAAAGTAAATGCTCTCAATGCATCAATAAATGTCTTTGATATGCAACCTGCAGTTTATTATTTGAACATATATACTCCCGAAGAATTTACAAGGCAAAAAATATTGGTCATAAAATAATTCTCTGTTAAAGCATTAATATAGCTATCAAAGTGTGCGAGAAACACTGTACATCCCCCATTAAACATTTTTAAATATGTCAACAGTTAAGTATAATTAAAAATTAAATTTTCGTTAAAATCAAACTTGAACTGTTTGTTATTAGATCTCCATCTTCGTTTTATCGTAAAATAATCAGAATATGATGGAAAATTATTATTCAGGAAATCTTTATATAATTCCTCCATCTTTAAATATTTTATCCATGCCAGTCTAACCTCCAAAAGTTTAAAGTAATCCGGAACAGATTTTAAACTTTGCAGAAAAGAATAAAAATTTGCATATACCTGCAAATACTTCGTGGATACTCCACGCATAAACCTATTTATAAAAACTTTGAATTCTTCTGATTTGTATTTGTGTATTTTCAATCTTTTCTCTAATCTCTTGATTTTTAAAGTACTATTTTTCTCTTTAACTAAATGTTTGATATCGTCAATTAAAATATTCTCATCATCCTTAAAAAACAATAAAGCTTGATTTCCAACTCTGCAGATAAATCTTTCATAAAAATATTTTCTTATCCCGTCGCCAACGTTAAGAAACTTAAATTCTGTCAATCGGCTGTCCGTAATGGAACACAAATTAACTTTTGGTTTAAATTTTGACAGTTTTCCGGACACTATCTTACGTCCTTTTTCACTGAAAATAAAACTAACTTTATTTGCAATAGTAACAGACTCATAATCTTCTTTGACTAATTGCATTGCTAAAAAAATCTTATGCCGCCAATCAAATGCAGTTAAAATACTAATGTTGAATTTTTTAGCAATATTCTTTAAGGTTAATACTTCACCACTATTGAACATATCAAATAATCTCAGAAACTTCTCTTTTTTATTTATGTAATGAATACAACTCCCACTTGTCGGAATAAACGTGCGACGACATTCTTTACATCTATATCTTGATACATTTACGTACTTTCCAAACTTAATAAAATGTTTGCTACCGCAATGAGGACATTCCGTAATTGGCAAGTTCACAATTCCTAGAAGGAAAGGATCACGTTTAATTTTTTAAGTTTTTGGATTCATTTTTTAATTGTTTATAATATACAAATTCACCATTCTAATCCTACCTACCCTCTATTCCACCCTTACGCAAATTCCTCCTACAATTTATATTTATAATATGATTTATTTTATTCTTAATGCTGTAAACTTTGTCAAAATTAACATCATCTGTATTGTCCTCGACAATATTTTCATTTTGCTTTTCTATTGGTAAATGTCTCCTACTAATTGTTAATTATGTTTAAAAGCCACTCAATATCATTTGTTTTTAAAATTTTTTCAAGCTCAAAAATAGTTTTTAAAAATTAAATATACATTTGTAGACTTAAAGTTTTCTTATGTTGGATATATTAACAATTTTTGTTCTTGCCGTAGGACTTTCAATGGATACATTTGCCGTTTCAATGACGGCTGGTCTAACCGACAGGTATAAGATTAAGTTTATTTATTATCGTTTTGCTTTCACAATGGGATTCATTCAGGCACTGGGAATCTTAATCGGATATTTTCTCGGGATAGGTCTTGAAAAATTAATTTCTGAATTTGACCACTGGATTGCCTTTTCTCTTTTAGTTATAATAGGAGGAAAAATGCTAATTGAAGGAATTAAAAATAAAGGTTGTACAAAAAGAAGCACAATAAATATGAACAATTTTTATATTGTAACTGGATTGGGAATAGCTACGAGCATTGATGCAGGGATAGTCGGCATAGGAATTCCTCTTGCAGGATATAATATAATACTTACTACAACACTGATTTTTATTATAACTTTTTTGTTCTCTTGTTTTGGTTTATTTGGAGGTAAATTTATTTGTAAGTATTTCAATAATTTTCCCGCAGAAATTATCGGAGGAATTGTACTAATAATTCTTGGAATCAAAGTATTGATAGAACACGGCGTTTTAAATTAAATCTTACCTTAACAAATGTTTTAGTTAATCAGTTAGTATGTTGGTTATATATTTTGATTGTTGTGGAGAAACTTTTGAGAAATGAGGGAATAACTTATAAAATGCTTTATAAATTATCTTAAATATGTGCCTAAAGCTTAATGAGTTTATTGTCGCATTCTGATTTTTTTTCTATACAACCCCCAAAATCAAAATTTCACAAATTCGACTTTATAAAATTTTTTCATCTCAATAGAAGATTTTTAAATTTTTAATGTTAATTTGTAAAAAAAATCTTTATGCGTATAAAATTGTTTTTTATTTGTATCACTATTATTATTACTTCAATTTTCAATCCATTATTTTCGCACAAAAGAGCTTTATACAATGTAATAATTGATACAGATGGAGGTTTGGATGATTTCCGTGCTGTAAGTTTATTTTTGGCAAGCAGAGATTTCAACATTAATGCCATTACAAGCGTTGACGGTGTCCTGGAGCCTTATCAAACCTCATATTACCTTGAATTGTTAATTAAAGAATATCATCACGAGGGAATACCAATTGGCAAAGGACAAAGCTTTAAAGCCTCAAAAAAATATAGAGATCATGCTTTACCTATCTGGGAAAAAGTTTTCGGGAAAGCTGAAGACAAAAAGTTTTTCGATGCGGTTGAACTTATGAATTTTACACTTTCAAACTCTAAGCGTCCCAACATAATAATTGCTCTGGGGCCACTTTCAAATATCGAAGAATTAATAAGAAAATATCCTCAATCTGCACAAAAAATTGAAATGATTCTATGGTACGCAAATTACGAGGACAACAAAGTTTCGGGATTTAACTATGAAGAAAATCGTAAAGCTTTTGAATTTTTGTTAAATAATCATGCTCCAATTAAAATTATTCATAACTTAGATTATAAATATGATGATAATTTTTTTGAATTATGCTCCGAAATTAACTCTCCTTATGCAAATATGTTTGTTAAGTTTTTCAAAGACTCCAAATACACCTTAAATTATTGGGACGAACTAACAGTTTTATATTTATTGTATCCTTCTGTTTTCGACGAGAAAATATCGCCTAATCATTTGAGAGATGTAAAACCTAAGCCGGGAAATTTTCTAGATGTCCTTGTTACTACAATACTAAACTCCGACAAGCCAGACCAAGGAATTGTTTTTAATGAAATTCCAACGTCCGGGCCAATGGTTACAAACGACATAAATGTTTTTGCTGAACAAATCCTCAAGACATATGGTTATGCAGAATTTAAAATAGTTGCGATCACCTCCGAATTTCACTCTCACATGGGAATTTACTCCATCCTGGGAGCTAAAACAGGACTTAGAATTATGGAATATCTACACATAGGACTCGATGAAATAGAAATAATTTCTATGGCAGGATTAAATCCTCCGATAAGCTGTTTTAATGACGGATTACAGGTTGGTACAGGCTCTACTTTAGGTTATGGTACAATTTTAGTTGATACTGTTGAAGAATATTTCCCATCGGCAATAGTTAAATACAAAGGGCGTACTATTAAATTCTCAATAAAACAAGAAATTACCCAAAATATTAGAAAAGATGTAGGAGAACTTATTTCTAAATATGGTTTGGAATCAGAACTATATTGGAAAAATCTTCGACAAATTTCTATCGAAAAATACTGGCTGAAAGTAAATCGTTACGAAATGCTTGATATCGAAGATCTTACAGATTACAATATCTATAAAAGATAATTATTTTATTACTGTAAGTTTTTCATTTACAACAGAATTGCTGAAATATACTTTTACTAAATAAATTCCCTGATCTAAGTCTGATATATTAATTGTATTGAATTCCGATTTTATACGTTTGGCAATTTGACCATTCCCGTCATAAATTTCAATTAAATTTGCATCCTCATCCGAAAATCTTAGATGCAAAAATTCGTTTGCCGGATTAGGATATATAAACATCTTATTCCTATTAGTTAAAAACATATCAGAATCTTGACCAATTGTAATATCAGCCAGAACAGCCTTTCGAGGATTTGGAATTACATCTACAACATTTTGACTTACCGGAATTTCATAATTCATTAAATTGTTGTCAACCGATTTACGTATTATTTCAAAACTATTATCCTCATATACAATTTTAAAGTCCATTGGAATAGTGAATAATGGCGTTACCTCAGCCGTTGTTGATTGGCTCATGTTTATAAGAAGAGAATTCCCTGCCTGACCCCATGTTACTTCATAAAGAGGATAGCCTTCACCATAATACCATTGAGTAAAAAAATCGTTCAAATCAATGCCCGTATAATTTTCAAGAACATGTTTAAGATCCTCGCCTGTAGCATTACTGTTGCCATATATCTGTAAAAATTCTCTCAGAGCACTGAAAAAAACATCATCATCGTTTATAATGTATCTTATCATGTGAACCAAACAGGCACCTTTCTTATAGGTAAGACGATAATCAAATATTCTGCCTACATCATTTAAACTCCAAAACGGTACATATACTGACCCCTGAGGCCTTTGTTTTGCAAGATTTTGACATTCTTCAAGCCAACCGTCTTCGTATCCTTCTGGTTGAATAAACTCCTCGCCAAGGTATTCACCATAACTTGCAAATCCTTCGTTTATCCATATATCCTGCCAATTGGCACATGTAACAAAATCACCAAACCACGAATGAGACAATTCATGAATAACTAACCGAAAATCAAAATTTCCAAGAGTTGTCATGGTTTGATGTTCCATTCCACCATTCAGCGGAACAATACAATGACCATACTTTTCACCAGCATGAGGATATAAACCCCATTTTTCGCTTAACATAATCAACATTTCAGAAGTACGGTTAATATTCCATTGATTACTGCTTAGGTATTGACTATTATCAGGTATATAATTTTGAACAAAAATATTTGTATCATAAGATGGTACATAAACATTAAAAGAATAATCCTGATATTTGCCTACGGCTACAGAAATTAGATAATATGCTATCGGATACGAAGACTCCCATAGCATACGCTTAAATCCGCCTCCAATATTATATTCTGCTTTTAGCAACCCGTTTGACCCAACTTTTAAATTTTGAGGTACAGTAACATAAACATACGAAGAATCAGCTTTATCGGAAACTACCTGTTTACACGGAAACCAGTATTTCGCACTGTATGGTTCTGTAAGAGAATAAACAAATTCATAAATCCCAACATCATACCAATTCGTTCGGTAAAATAACCCGTCTGAGGGAGTACCATGATAGAATATTTGTGCTACAACATTATAATCTTCGTTAAAATCAAATTGATGTATATAATCAATTATGATTAAATCATTGGAATGGATGAAACTAACTATAATATCATTTATTTTTACAGAATCAACTGTCATATTGTTTTTAAAATCAAATACCAACTGATTAGCATATTCGGGCAGCAAATTCAAATAAATTTTTGTATTTCCGCTAATGTTTAGAGAATTATTTGTCAGATTAAGATCGAGCCAATAAAACCCAACATCATAATGAAAAAGGCGGGGATCGTTTTCGTGATCTCCCGCTCTGTTTTTATTATCTCTTAAGTCTTTATTTTCCTGACCAAAAATTAAACTACTCGATAATACGAGCAAACAAAATATTAAATTTTTCATCAAATTAATATTATTCTATTAATCCTTTTGCATCCATCCATTTTATGGCATCACGTTTAGTTGTTGGATCTAGGGTATTATCAATTATAAACCTCAGAACCCATTTGTGATCTATTTTTGAATAATCTCTCAATGCCCAGGCTATTGATTCCTGAATAGCTTCATCATCAATACTGGCATTATCAAGAATATACTTTGAGAACAACTCCATGTTTATTTTTTCTTTGTAAGGCAACTGAAAAATAATTACTGTCCTCTTTAGCCAGATGCTCCTGGAACTGTTCCATGATTCTGTGATTGGCTTCATTAAATTACTATACTTTTCGAAAAATTGTGATACAATATGTAATGCTATAAAATCTACAATATCTGAATATGGCTTATTCAAAATCAAACCTTCAATAAAGACAATATCTGTTGGACTCCATCTTTTTTTGTGCTTCAAAAAAAGTTCAAGTCCGAAATAATGATATTCCCTCTCGGTTAAATTAAAAAGTTCTCGTATTATATGCTTTGAATCATCATAGCTCGGAATTGGAAAAGTATTAAAAAATATTTTAAACAATTCCTTCCGCCTTGCAGTTGTTATACCAAGAAAAGAATATTTATCCTTCAATAATCTTTTCATCCTTTTGGCTTCTTCCTCATCTGAATATTTCAAAAAAAACGATTGCACTTTTCTTACATAATCTGACACTAACATAATCTCTCTATTTTTGTTTCTACAAAATTATAATTCAACATCTATTAAACAAATTTTCAATGTAAATATTTTGTTAAAACCTATTTATTTATAATACAACTTACGTTTTTTCAATATTATTATATTTTTTTTCTACTAAAATATTGGGAAAATAATCAATCACACCAAATGATTACAAAACCTTTTCTGAAAAAATAAGTCAAATAATTTATATTTTAACAATTTTAAATGTCTCATTATCTATAATGATATAATAAATTCCAGGCACCAATTCAGATAAATCTATTTTGAATAATGCACTTTGAGATTCGCCGCTTATTTTAATTTTTCCATGAATATCAATTATCCTGTATGTAAACCCATTCTCTGAAGCATCAACATTTACAAAATCTTTTGCCGGATTAGGATAAACGTTCAAATTATTATTAACAACCGAATTCAAGGCTGTGTTAAATAAAACATTAATATACACAACCTCTTCAGCATTGTTATAGTTTGTTTCATCTTGTGGATAAAAGTATGCTTTCAATTCCTGATTATCACCAACAGGTAATATAGTCCCAAAATCCGGATCGTAAACAAAAATTCCCGGAATATTAGCACTAGCATTTAACTGTAACTCCGATAATGCTGTTCCATAATATATATCCTGCGGATTTTCCCAGAAAATTTGAGGATCTGCTTTACGAATTTCAAAATATCCAGGATGGTAATTTATTTCATAGTTTTCATTCAATTGTAATGTCCCCTGCAGAATCTGATAAAAACCGACATTTTCACCAGGTTCTCGAGATAGTTCTCCTTCAAAACTGTCATTAAACGAAAGCTCCGGACTATAGCTGTATTCAAAATATGCAGGATCCCCTTCTCCATAGATTTTATATTGATTTTCAGCACAATAAACATTTATTTCTTTTTTAAGAATTTCAAAATCTGCAGGTACGTATGTAATAATATAATTCGAATTTAATGCTAAATTACCTAGTTGTATTTGATAAGTTCCTACACTTTCGCCAGGAACACGTTGGAGTTTACCCGTAAAACTATCCCAGCCTGCAATTTGTGGGGTTACAGAATAAGAAAATTCATCAGGATCTGAATCCCCATATATTTTATTCTGACCCGGTAAAGCTGTAATATTTGTTTGTCGGGGTAAAATTTCAAAACTAGCCGGAAGCAAATAGATATTATAGTTTGAATTTATCGCGAGAGTCCCGATTGTAATGGCGTAAGTGCCAACATTTTCTCCGCTTTCTCGTTGTAAATTTCCGGTAAAATTATCCGAAGCTAAGATTTCTCCCGTATAAGTATAAGTTATTGCAGGATCAATCTCTCCGTAAACTTTTTGTAATTCCTCATCAGGAATGACTGTTATCTGACGGTGATATACAGTAAAGTTTTCAGGTTGCAATATCAATAAATAATTAGAGTTTACAGTCAAAGTACCAAGATTTATTGGATAAACCCCGACATCTTCACCCCAGGTTCTGGCAAGATTCCCCGAAAAACTGTCTCCGACAACTAATCCCCCTGTAAAAGTATAAGTTAAAACAGGATCTGCATCCCCATAAACTTTTCCTTGATTTGGATCTGGAATTATAAGTAAATTTCTTTTTGTAATAGAAAAGTTTTCAGAATTAAAAACAATCTGATAATTTGAGTTTAAAGATAATGTACCTTGGTTTATAGGATAATTTCCGATACTTTCGCCGGGAGTTCTGGACAATTGTCCTGTGAAACTATCCCATGGTGCTATTGGAATATTTGTGGTAAATTCAAATATCGGATCAGGATCTCCATATTGTTTAGATTGACCGGGAGTTACATTAACTGTAATGTATCTTTTCTTTATTTCGAAGTTATTGGAATTTAAACTTAGGTTATAATTCGGACCAGCCGTTAGAGTTCCCATATTTATCTGATAAAATCCAATATTTTCGCCCGGTTCTCTTCCCAGTTGTCCCCCAAAACTATCTCCAGGTTCCAGTGTTCCCATAAGCCAATAATTAAAAACGGGATCTTCGTCTCCATATATTTTATTTTGCCCTGGATAAACAACAACTGTTAATGATTTAGGATTAATTGTAAACAATGCTGAATTAAATGTGATTTCATAATTTGGCCCAAGTGTTAATGTCCCTATTGTTATTGGATATGTCCCAACATTTTCACCTGGTTCTCTGCTCAAGCTACCGGTAAAACCATCTCCCATATAAATAGAACCGCTAAAAGTATAACCAAATGTAGGATCTGGCATGCCATAAGTTTTCTGAATTCCAGAATTCGCAGTTACGGCAATTTGTCGTGGAAATATTTGAAACATTTGTGAATTAAATATAATGTGATAATTTGTGCCCAGACTTAGGTTCCCCTGTGTAATAATATAATAACCAACATTTTCGCCTGATTCTCTGGATAAACTTCCAGTAAAATTATCAGCCCCAATAAGCTGTCCTATATATGTATATGTAAATACAGGATCTGAATATTGATAAATTTTACTTTGATTAGGATCTACATTTACAATTATTGATCTTTGAATAATTTCAAAAACTTCTGGTTCAAGAAAAAGCTCATAATTATTTCCAGCAAAGAGGGTACCTAATGTAATATAATAAATTCCTACATTTTCTCCGGGTTCTCTTTGTAATGCTCCTGAGAAACTATCTCCAGCCATAAGTCCCGGTGAATTTGTATAAGTAAATATAGGATCACTATCACCATAAATTTTGGTTTGTGCATAAGGAGTAATTGTTATTACCTTTTTATTAACTGTAAGTATTCGTGAAATCTGGGGAGCAGCATCGTAAAATTCATTTCCCGGTTGATTTGCATAAATTTCGCAAGTTCCTGCAGAATGAATGGTTATTATTGTACCATTAGGTCCACTACATGAGGCAATAGCAGGATTTGAACTGCTAAAAACTACCGGTAGCCCCGAACTGGCTGTTGCTGATACTCCAAAAGAATCATCCCCATAAGTTTTAACGGGAATTTCATCAAAATTTGTTATTACTTGTGGAATTTTATTTCCTATTCCGGTCAAATTAATTAGATAATTTTTATTTTCCGGATCATTGTTGAGAATAGAAATTTGAGCATTTTTCTCCCCGGGAGTAGCAGGATTAAAAGAAATACTGAAAGAGGTATAATTTCCGGGTGTAACCGGTGAGATTACTCCAGTTTGATTTAGATAAAATTCTGAAGCATCAGAACCACTGATTGTAATTTTCGGATTTGATTTCAAAATTAAATCAGTTTCTCCATTGTTTTCGATATGAAATTCTAAATTGCCGGAGCTTTCACCAAATAAAACACCTCCGAAATCAAAAGTACCGCCATTATTGATTACATAACTTTGATTCACAACAGCAATATCCGGAGAATTAAAAAAGATATAAGCCGAACCTGCCATTGATAACGGATTTTCTCCATTTTCATTATGAGCTTCCTGATAGGCTCCGCATATTATGTACTCACCCGAAATTCCAACAGAATAAGCAAAATAATCTTGTGCCTCTCTGTCTGAATTTATAATTTTTTGTTTGTATTCCCAATTACCTGAATTTTCTTTAAATATATATGCTGCTCCTGCATTATAATAATCAATTCCGGAATTATAATCATCATATTCTTGCAAATATGCTCCTACCACCATAATTCCATTAGAAATTGATACTGAAAAACCGAATCTGTCGCCTGCTGCTCTATCCGGATTTGGAGCAATAATTTTTTGATGTTGTATCCATGTTCCGAAATTGTTTTTAAAAATATAAGCTGCTCCTGCCTCGGACATAAATTCACCGCCGGTAAGATTATAATCGTGAGCATAAGCCCCAGCAATAATATAATCTCCACTTATTGCCACCGAGCATCCAAATAAATCATTTTCTTGCCTGTCCAAAACTGTCAGCTTTTCAACAAGATTCCATGCATCACTGTTATTCTTATAAACAAATGCTGCCCCGGAATTATTTACAAAAACACTCCCTGAAGCATCATAATCATGAAAATATGAACCAACAACAATATATTCGCCATCAATTGATACTGCATTACCAAAATATTCATTTACACTTCTATTGGTTGAAAAAAGCTTTTTAATTTGTGTCCAATTACCTGAATTGTATTTAAATATATATGCTGCTCCTGCATCTTGAATTTCATCTAACATCCCATTATCAAAATCCTGATAAACTGCACCCACAACAATATAATTACCATCAATCGCTACCGAATAACCAAATTGGTCTTGAGCTTGTCTGTCGTTTGCAACAATTTTCTGCTGAAAAATCCAATTACCTGCAATATTTTTAAAAACATATACTGCTCCGGCATTTATCTTTGCATCAAGCTCATTGGAATCATAAGCATTTTTAGTGGCTCCAACAATAATGTAATCTCCTTTAATACAAACAGAATAACCGAAATTGTCCTGAGAACGTCTTATATTTGAAACTAATTTTTGATGAAAAACCCATTCCCCATCAACAAATTTATATACGTAAGCAGCTCCGGCATTAAGCAAATAGTTTTGTCCGTTTTCGTCATAATCCTGATATGGGACTCCAATAACAGCAAAATCTCCATCTATTGAAACACTCCATCCAAGATAGTCATCAACATGACGGTCGAAAGCAACTGTTTTTTTTGTTTCTTTCCAAAATTGTGAAAAAGCAATAAAATAAATTAATACAAATGCTAAAGATAATACAGACTTTTTCATGACTTAAAGTATTACTCTCCAAATTTATATAAAGATAATAAATGTTTTGTTATAAGATAAAAATTATTTTATCAAATCATATAATCTATAAGAATCCAGAATTTCAATCTCTTTGGCTCTGGCATTAATTATTCTATCATTGTGCATTTCACGAATGGCTCTTGCCAAAGAGGGACGAGTAACTCCGAACAATTCCGCCAACTTATCCTGAGTAATTGGCAACCTTACAGTATTTGTATTCTTATTCTTAATGAGATTTAAAATATAGTATGCAAATTTTGCCTTAATATCATGAAATGAAAGAAATTTTATTTTTTGTGAAAGAAATTGTGCCCTGGAGGATAACTCATTCATGAAGTTAATCATTAGTTTTTCGCTATTGTGCATCATCTTCACAAATTCGTTTTTTGGAATATTTAGTATTTTAACATCGGTTGCAGCTACTATAGTAACAGGATATTTTGAATTTTTTCCAAATAAAAAGGCAGGTGCAAGCATCCTCACACTTTCGATTTCTTCAATGGTAATTAATTTACCGTTAAAATTTGTCATATCCCCGCGTGCAGTACCTTCAATTATTATCTTCAATGAATTTACCTCATCATCTTGATAAGCTAAAATTTCATCTTTTGTGTAAGTTTTAAGGTTATAAAAAATTCCGTTAAAAACATCTTCGATTTCTTTAATATCTCTAAAATTATTAAAGATATTACACCTTTGCAGCAATTCAAACATATTCGATTAAAACAAATTTAAACAAAGTAAATTTTGAAGCAAAATAATAAAAACTTTTGAAGAATATAAAATATTCATAATATAATCTATTGTCATATTTTTTGCAGGAATGTATATCCTTAGAAAATTTTACAGTTTAAAATTTAATCCTAATACAAATTTACACCTAATTTTCAATCTTAAAATAAGTTTTAATATTTTGTTATGCTTTTTTATGATGAGATAAGAAGACAGATCTTCGCCAAATTCTAAAAACTTTACCCCTGATATAGGTTTATCGGTTGAGCTATTCTTTTGTTTTTTTAAAATATATAATAAACAAGTCTTCCGTTTCTTTTTTTATCCAATGGTCAAATCCAAGGCTTAATGATTTATCTATTAATGGTGCAGGAACAAATGGAGCAATAACTTTATAGATTTTATCAATTTTTAAATGATTCAAGTCAGATATTACTTTATTTACAGGTTGTTCTCCTGCATTTAACATTTCTCTGACATCTAATTCGGTTGAGATTTTTTTTTCGTCAAACCAATCGGGCTGTATAGTGTTATAATTAACCTCGTCTGCCAATTCAATTGTGTCCTGCCCAACTTCTTTTCTTAATAAATTTATTAAATCCTCTACTTTTATATTTCCCACAACTGCGACTTGCTGTAGGGTTGCAATTTTTGCTACTGTTTTTCTTAATATGGGATTTTTCAATTTTTTGAATTCAGGCAAATAAGCTATCAAAACATCTTCAAGATGTGGATAGGCTTCAATTAATTGTAAAATTTTTGTTTTTGGGCTAATAATTAATTTATGATTTTCCATGGTTTATTTTTTTGAATATGATAAAATTCTTTGTTCACCTTCAAGATCTCTATAAACTTGAATATTTTGAGAAACTTCGAGTGTACCTAAATATTCTCCTTTTTCGTTGCGTAAGGCAAAATACTCTATGTGAATCATTTTACCTCCAATATTTATCCAAAACGGAGCACGGTCTTCTTTCCCACTCTTAAAATCATCGATTATTTTATCAACAATGTGGGCACTTGCCGGTGGGTGGCATAATCGTACATCTCTGTTAAGTATAGCCCTGTTTCGCTGGAAAATCCTTTCCTTACCCTGTGAAAAATACTTAACTTTATCATCCTTATCAACAAATGTAATATCAATTGGCAAATGGTTTAATATTGCAAGTAATTCTTCGACCGAGAAATTTCCTGATGGCAATTGAATGTTACCTCCAATTTTATTCATTTCGGCGAGTTTATCTTCTTGTACCCATTCAGGTTTCCATGCTTTTGGAGGATCATATAGGCAGAAGCCTATTTCAAGCGATTGTTTTTCTATTTCGTACCATTCTGCTTCAGTTAATTTATCTAAAGCCATAGGAAAGAGTATTTCTTCCTCTTTTTTTATCATTTCAACTACTTGATTTATCGCAGGTAGTAAAATTATTTCTGATGACGCTACAAACTCTTCTATTGTAATATCTTCTGTTTGCAAAATTTCTATACTACCTTTGATGAGTTCTCTGATTTCATCTTGTTTTCCCCACATTACTTTCGGAGGTCCGGTTATTCCATATTGCTCAAGAAAAGGAAAAATTAAATATTCCTTTCTTTTGTAATGTTTATCAACATCAAAAAGAGCATTGTAAAAACCCCTGAGTTTAAAAATAGAGTTATTGTTTAACTGTTTGCTTTCTCTTATGTCTTTTATTAATGATGAAATCTGGGTCACAAGAGTTTTAATTTCTGCATTTTCCTTAAACATTACATCAATCGGATGTCCTTCCGGTACTTGTTTAGATCCGGATAGATCAATATTTCCAATCAAAACAGCACCATGAACATCGCATAATTTAAGGACTTCCTCTTGGGGCAATCCGTCTTCTATCAACTCTTGCTCGACCTCTACAACTTCACCATAAGGTATTTGTTTAAGGGTTTCAATTAGCTCCTGTCGAACTTGATGTTCTGATTGTCCGTTGTGCAATTTCAGAATTAACTCTTTAAGTTTTTTCTTCCTGTATTCCGAATTATTAATTATTTCACTCATAATCTTTTTCTGTTTATTTTTTCAAATATACTTTAGTTTTTTTCTATTATAAACAAACAAATGAATAATTTTTTCTTAAGAAAAGTATTTTTTTAATGATTCTAAATTAAAAGTTACAAAAATTCTATTAATAATGAATAAATTTCCCGAGTATTATTTTATCTTAAATTAAACATTTTGGTTATTAATGCTTAAGTTAAAATAAACAATAATATCTAATATGGAGTTTTTTTTTAAAAAATTAATATTCTCACCACCTAACTCTTATACTTATTAAACGAAATACCATAAAAATTACTCTGTAAACCAATCTTTTGAAAGCAGATAAAAAATTTTATGGTATTTCAATACTTTTTTATTATTTTGTAACATACGATACATTTTGTGTCTTAAGAGAGACTTAACTTTGTATCAAACAATAAAATTTCAAATTATGATACGCGAAATTGTAAAAATAGATGAATCAAAATGCACAGGCTGCGGATTATGTGTACCCGGATGCCATGAAGGAGCTCTTCAGATAATAGACGGCAAAGCAAGACTAATAAGCGAGTTAATGTGCGATGGGCTCGGCGCCTGTATCGGACATTGTCCCGAAGGTGCAATTACCATAGAAAAAAGGGAGGCAGTTCCTTACGATGAAATAGCTGTAATTCAGGATATGATTGAAAAAGGTAAAAATACCGTTGTTGCACATCTTATTCATCTTAGAGAACATAATCAGGATGAATATTTTGTTCAGGCTATTAACTGGTTGGAAAATAACAAAGAAAAACTCGGATTTGATTTAAATGAAGTAAAAACAGAAGTTCACAAAAAATTTCATTCACAAAGTAATACTTCGTCAGCTTGCGGATGTCCGGGCTCTGCAACAAGAACAATAAATAAGCAAAACCAATCCTATTTCGAAGACGACATTCCATCGGCATTAACACATTGGCCTATACAGATGCATTTGATAAATCCGACTTCAGCACATTTTAAGAATTCGGACTTATTAATCGCTTCTGATTGCTCTGCATTCAGCATGGGAGGATTTCACTCAAATCTTTTAAAAGGAAAAACTCTTGTGGTACTTTGTCCCAAACTCGATAAAAATCAAGATATTTATGTAAATAAGCTCGTAAGTCTGATTCGAGATGCAAGAGTGAATACAATTTCCTGCCTAATGATGGAAGTTCCTTGCTGTGGTGGAATAATTTCATTGGTAAGAGAAGCTTTACAAATTGCAGGCAGAAAGGTGCCGGTTAAAGCAGTAATACTGTCAATTGACGGAAAAATATTAGAAGAAGAATGGATTTAATAAACAATAATAATAACTAAAATGGAGGATACATCTATGTCAATGTTTTGTTTTCAATGTCAGGAAGCAGCTAAAGGAACAGGCTGTACAATTAAAGGTGTTTGCGGTAAAACCGAAGAGGTTGCTCAAATGCAAGATTTATTAATTTATGTAACTAAAGGAATTTCAGTATTTTCGCAACTTGCCCGCGAAAAAGGAATTGTTTCTGAAAAGATTAATCACTTTGTAATGGATGCTCTGTTTACTACCATCACGAATGCAAACTTTGACTACTATGCAGTTGTAAAAAAAGTAAAAGAAGGATTAAAACTACGCGAAGAAATTAAAAATGAATTTTTGAAAGCAGGAGGAATTTTGCCCGAAAATCTTCACAGTTCGGCTAATTGGACTCCGCAAAATGATGAAGAAATCGAAAGAAAGTCCAAAACGGTAGGAGTTTTAACTATCGAGAATGAAGACATTCGTTCTTTAAAAGAGCTTTTAACTTATGGCGTTAAAGGTATGGCTGCTTATGCAGAACATGCTTATAATCTTGGATACAAAAATGAAGAAATTTATAATTTCATGCAAAGAGCTCTTGTAGCTACTACAGAAGAAAAAACAGCCGATGAGCTTGTGGCTCTCGTACTTGAATGTGGTAAATTTGGTGTTGAAGTTATGGCTCTTCTCGATAAAGCAAATACCGATTCATATGGACATCCAGAAATCACAGAAGTAAACATCGGAGTAAGAAACAATCCCGCAATCCTTATTAGCGGACATGATTTGAAAGATTTAGAAGAGCTACTCGAACAAACTCAAGGTACAGGCGTAGATGTTTATACCCATAGCGAAATGTTACCCGGACATTACTATCCGAAATTCAAAAAATACGAGCATTTCGTTGGTAATTATGGTAATGCATGGTGGAAACAAAAAGAAGAATTCGAATCTTTCAACGGACCAATTCTTTTTACAACAAATTGTATTGTTCCACCACTTGAAAACGCAAGTTATAAAGACCGTATTTACACCACAGGCTCTGCAGGATTAACAGGAGCAAAACACATTGCCGACAGAGAACCCGGAAAACAAAAAGATTTCAGCGTCATCATTGAACATGCAAAGAAATGTGCTCCGCCAAAAGAAATCGAAAACGGCAAAATAATCGGTGGTTTTGCTCACAACCAGGTAATTGCTCTTGCCGATAAAGTTGTTGAAGCAGTAAAATCCGGAGCTATTCGTAAATTCTTTGTTATGGCCGGTTGCGACGGTAGAATGAAATCACGTGAATACTATACAGAATTTGCAGCTAAACTCCCAAAAGACACTGTAATTCTAACTGCCGGTTGTGCAAAATATCGTTATAATAAACTTGAACTCGGTGATATCGGAGGTATTCCACGCATCCTTGATGCAGGACAGTGCAATGACTCCTATTCGCTTGCAGTTATTGCTCTTACTCTTAAAGAAGTTTTCAAACTCAACGATATTAACGAATTGCCAATAGCATACAACATTGCATGGTATGAACAAAAAGCAGTCATTGTGCTACTGGCTCTCTTATATCTCGGAGTAAAGAATATTCACCTCGGACCAACATTACCAGCATTCTTATCACCTAACGTTACAAAGGTCTTAGTAGAAAACTTCGGAATATCGGGAATTAACTCCGTTGACGAAGACATTAAACTTTTCCTTAATTAATCTGTTTAAAAGGAGGTAATTATTATAATTATCTCCTGTTTTTTTTTACCTTAAAATTGATAAGTTATGGAAAACAACGAAAAAATAATTTGTATGTGCAATGAAATTTCTGAAAAAGAAATTATTAAAGCCATAAAAGAAAAAAATTGTAACACAGTAGAAAAAGTGGGCGATGAAACCGGAGCAGGAACAATTTGTGGAGGATGTATTCCTCTTATAGAAGAATTAATTGAAAAATTTAAAAAAGAATAATATGGAAACAAACAAAATAATCAGCGGCAAAAAATACATTGCTTCGCAATCAATAGATTATCAGGATAGTGCAATTGTTAGTAAGATTATAACAAAAAAAGAAACCGGAAATATAACACTTTTTGCATTCGATAAAGGGCAATCATTAAGTGAACATACCGCTCCTTTTGATGCTATGGTTTTTATTATTGACGGCAAAGCTGAAATAGTTATCAGCGGAGAGTCCCACTTTTTAAATATTGGAGAATTTATAATTATGCCTGCAAATATACCACATGCAGTAAATGCTCCCGAAAAATTTAAAATGATTCTTACAATGATAAAATCTGCTTGATAATGAAAATAACAAATTTTGCCACAGCCCCGCTTAGAGATAATCCTTTTAATGCAGATGTCAGAATTCTGTTTACCAGAGAGGATATTGAATTTTTAACTCTTAAATTAAAACCTCAACAAAATTTGGAAGTGGTAAGAATAAATTGTGATGCATTTTTTTATGTTGTGAACGGAAATCCCGAAGTAATTATCAACGAAGAAAAATACAAAGCACAAATAAATGATTTCATTTTCTGTCCTGTCGGTAGCAACCACTGCATAAATAATCCCAACGACGATTACTCTTTAGTAATTGTTATTAAACTTACGCAAAAGTTAATTTAGAAAATATTATTTTATCCCTTAAATCCGGCCATCATGTGAGATCCGTCGCAGAAAGGCTTATTTTTTGAATGACCACATCTGCATATATATTTCTCTTCATTTACTTTTAAAATTTTTCCTGTACTGTCTTTAACGTTTATTTCAGCAGGAATATGTAAAGGCCCGTTCTCAAAAATTGTAATTTCAGGCTTTCCGTTTGGATTTTCTTTCATGGCTATATATTCTTTTTGTTTTTGTTCATCGTTATAATACCATGTTAAAGCATCTGTAGGACAGGCATCTACAGTAGCAATTATCTTTTCTGTTGGCTCGGCATCAATTTTTACCCAAGGTCGTTCTCGCGGCTTAAATACTTTAGGCAATTGCTTGAAACAAGTAGTTGCATGAATGCACAAATGCGGTTGCCAAACTACTGTTATCTCTCCGTTAGAGTACTTTCTAATAACTTTTTTTTCTTCAGACATAAATCTTTTTTTATAAAACACTAAATTACAAAATTTGTTTAATTATTTAATCTTTAGTTGAAACTTTTTCTGCACAATTTACATTTTACTTAAAAATTTGTTAAGTCGCATGAATATATAGAATTTCTAACCGTTCTTTGTATAATAATAATTCATTATTTGCACAATGAAACTGATAAAATTTTTAATTTCATTGATTGTTTTGTTGCTATACTCAAGCATTATAAACTCTCAAAACGACAGCAAAATCAATTTGTATTTAAAATGTGATCAATGCGAAAGAGAATATATTATAAACGAACTCAATTTTATTAATCATGTTAGAGATATAAATTATGCAAATGTTATTTTAATGGGTATAAGCGAATCTACCGGAAACGGAGGCACAAAAACCAGACTGATATTTGAAGGAAGAAAAAATTTTCAAGGAATGAATGAACCATAATATTCAACATAAATTACGATGCCACGAATAATGAAATAAGAAATCTTTATACAAAAAACATTAAATTCGGATTATTACCTTACATAATTAAAACCCCTCTGAAAGAAAACATAGAAATAGAATTTTCGCAATCAAATTTGAATGAACAGAATAAACTTGTTGATCCATGGAATAACTGGGTGTTTTCAATTAGTTTACAAAATTATGCAAGTGGTGAAGAAAGCAGAAAATCTTTAAACATAAATTCAAGGATTAATGCTGAACAAATTACCGAAAAATCTAAAATATTAATAGGTTTTAATAACAACTTTTCAAGAAACACTTTTACCTATGATGATTATACTTATGATTATCTGAATATATCTTACGGTTCATATCTTTATTATGTAAAATCACTCGGGAAACACTGGTCGGCAGGAATATTTACTTCGGCTGGAAATTCTACTTTCAGCAATTATGATTTTTATGGAAGCATTTATCCTGCAATAGAGTATAACATTTTTCCTTATGATAAATCCTTTGAAAAACAATTCCGAATTTCATACAGGATAGGGCCGGCATATTTTGACTATACAGATACAACAATTTTTTTAAAAACAAAAGAATTAGTGCCTCAGCAAAAGTTGAACTTAAACCTCGGAATTGTAAAAAATTGGGGCAGCATTGACTTGTCAATTTATGGAAGCCAATTTCTACATGATATCGAGTTATTCAGTTTAGGAACTTACGTTTACAGTAGCCTTAGAATTATTAAAGGATTTTCTTTGTTTTTTTACGGAGGATATTCAATGATTAGAAATCAGATAAACATTTCGAAGGTGGACATTTCTCAGGAAGAATTATTGCTTCAACAAAGACAAATGAAAACCAATTATTCATATTGGACAAACTTTGGTTTTTCATACACATTCGGTTCTAAGTTCAACAATGTTGTAAATACTCGATTTGAATAGAAAGGTGGGAAGAACACATTTTTCGTATTAGTAAATGGCATTGATGATGACTCAATAAAAACCTAAAATTAGATTTTTATTACAAATAGTAGAATATTGGGGTTCATTTTAAAATAAATTGTTCATTCTGTAGTATTTACTTTTACCTTCCCCCTTCTGCGACCTTCCTTTTATTGAATCTTGAACTTTACGATTAATTAATAAATACAGCAACAGATTTTTATTACAAATCTTCAAGTTTTTTACCTGATGTAATAATTTCAACAGCTTTGTTAATTACAGGGTCACTTTCCTGATATATCTGATAAAAAGCAGAATCCCCCAAAACCTGTCGAGCGATAAAGGCATAAACAGTTCGTTCTATTTCTCTACCGCTTTTTGCTAAATCAGCAGAATTGATTTTTACTCCGTTTTTGGAAACAAAATTCCAGAATTTAGATTTTACATTGTCATTGTTCAAATGAACTATTAACAATGGAACACTTTCAATTTTTTCAAGATTTTTTCTATTATTATCAACATATTCAACGGCAAACAAATACTCTAGATTTTTTTTGCTAATTTCGGAATACAATTTTGTAAATCCGCTTGTATCCATAGGAACAAAAACATCGGGCATAATTCCGCCTCCTCCGTAAACCGGTCTTCCTGAAACAGTGTAATACAGAAGAGAATCATTCAAAACTATTGAGTCCTTTTCGGTAAATTCTCCGTGAAGGAATCTTTTATAAACTTCGGAATAGTAATCATCCAATCCTTTGTCGTAAGGTTTTTGAATGCAACGACCCGAAGGAGTATAGTATCGTGCAGTTGTTAAACGGACAATTGATCCATCGTCAAATGTTGAAGATTCCTGAACCAGTCCTTTTCCAAAGGATCTTCTTCCTATGATGAAGCCTCTGTCGTGATCTTGTATGGCTCCGGCAACAATTTCCGATGCAGAAGCAGAAAAATCATCAATTAAAACAATAACATTCAAACCTACACAAGCATTTCGTTTTGCAGTTGACATTATGTTCTTACGACCTCGAACTCGTCCCTGAGTATAAACCAAAAGTTTGCCGGCTTCGAAAAATTCATCTATAATATCTGTAGCTGCATTAAGGTATCCCCCGGAATTATTTCTTAAATCAACAATCAACCAACTAATTCCTTTTTTCCGCAATGCAAAAACAGCTTCAATAAATTGTGAATGAGTGTTTCTGGAAAATGAAGAAATTTTTACGTATCCTGTTTTGCTATTTATCAAATAAAAAGCATCAACACTTGTTAGAGGAATTTCACCTCTTTTAATTTTAACATTGATAAAATCTTTAACTCCCCTTCTTTTTATTTTAAGATTTACATAAGTTCCTATTTCTCCTCTTAATTTTTTCATTACCTCATCGTTAGTAATCTTCACAGAAGCAATCAACGTATCGTTAACGTAAACGATTCTGTCTCCGGGTTTTAATCCGACTTTTTCGCTCGGTCCATCTTTTATTACATTAACTACTAATACAGTATCTCTGAAAATATTAAATTGAATGCCTATACCACCAAAATTACCTTCGAGTTCCTCCTCTACTTTTTTGGCTTCTTCAGGACCAAAGTACATACTGTGCGGATCTAGATTTTCCAGAAACTGTGGAATAACTTTTTCTACCAATTCTGATCTGGATACGCTGTCAACATATTCTGAAACAACATAATCAATAATTATACTCAATTTGTCCTTAGAGGGTTTTACAAAAATTTGCTGTTTAGCTGCATTTTTTTGGAAAATCTCAGCCAGAAAAATTCCCGCAATCAGAGATAAAGAAATTATTAGAGGTAATAATATTGTAAATCTTGAATTAGTCTTCATTATCATCCAATTTAAAATGAACTATTTCAATACCTGCCCTTTTGAGCAATTCGAGTCCGTCCTTTTTTGAATACTCGTCAAGATAAACAACCCGCCTGATACCGGATTGGATAATTAATTTTGCACACTCAATGCAGGGCGAAGTGGTTACGTAAAGAGTAGCTCCGCAGCTGCTATTACCTGACTTTGCCACTTTAGTAATTGCATTTGCTTCGGCATGCAAAACATAAGGTTTGGTTACAAAATTTTCATCCTCACACTCATTTTCAAAACCGGCAGGTGTTCCATTAAATCCATCGGAAATTATCATTTTATCCTTAACAATTAGTGCCCCTACCTGTTTACGTTTGCAATATGAATTTTTAGCCCAAATCTGAGCCATTTCGAGATAATGCTTATCAAATTGTTTTTGCTTTAGAGGATTAATTCTGTCGTTCATAAACAATTTTAATTTTTTACAAAGGAAATCATTTTTTATCAGAAAAACTAAAAAAAAAGAGATTCCTTAGAATCTCCTTGTACCCGGGGCCGGGGTCGAACCGGCACTCCGGTGAAGGAACTGGTGTTTGAGACCAGCGCGTCTACCAATTCCGCCACCCGGGCAATTTTGTTTCGCAAATATATGCTAAATTTATTATTTACACAAAAAAATTTTTATTCCGGCTTCTTTTTGTTTGCCAACTGTCCACAAGCTGCATCTATATCCGTTCCTTTTGACCTGCGAACCGTCACAACAAGGTTTTTTGACTCTAAATATTCAACAAATGCTTTCAAATCAAGATCATCGGATTGTTGATATTTTGATTTTTCGTGACTGTTATACACAATCAGGTTTATTTTACAAGGCGACACTTTGGTAAACTCAGCCAATTTTTTAGCATCTTCAACCGAATCGTTAATTCCTTTTAAGAGCAAATATTCGTAAGTAATTCGCTCTCCGGTTTTTTTATAAAAATAAAATATTGCTTCACGAAGTTGCTGAAGATTATATTTTTTGTTTATGGGCATTAAAAAGTCTCGTTTTTGATTATCGGCGGAATGTAAGGATATTGATAAATTTATTCTGAGATTTTCATTAGCAAGCATTTTAATACCGGGGATTATCCCGGCGGTAGATATAGTAATTCGTTGAGGCGACATTGCCAGTCCTTCGACCGAAGAAACCATTTTTAGAGCATCAATAGTATTTTCATAATTCAAAAATGGCTCTCCCATTCCCATCACAACTATATTGCTTAGTTTTCGGTCGAACTCCCTAAGACTTGCCTCATTCAACAAAAAAACCTGATCATAAATTTCCCCACGGGTTAAATTTCTCCTGAATCCAAGTTTGCCAGTAGCACAAAAATCACAATTCAAAGGGCAGCCGGACTGAGTGCTTATGCATGCTGTTGTTCGTGATTTCCCGGGAATCAAGACTCCTTCGAAAAATTCATCATCCACAGATTTGAATAAAACTTTTACGGTTTTATCAGCTTTTGACTTTTGAGAATCTAATATTGTAATCTTGTCCAGAAAGAAATTCTGTTCTAGTGCTTCTTTTAAAGCAACAGGAAGATTATTCATTTCATTAAAATCGCCAACTCCCTTTTTCCAGATCCATTCTTTAATTTGTTTAAGTCTAAAAGAAGGTTGAGATATTTCTTTCAGAAAACCGGTAATTTCTTGATCGGAAAGATTTCTGAAATTTTTCCTAATAAAATCCATTTAAAAGACTTCCTTGTTTACTTGTTAATTTTACCTATCTTTTGTTCTACTGAATTTATTTTTGAATCCATTCTGCCGAGAGGTTTATCGTATCTAATATCAAAAGTAGTGGTACAATAAATTCTATTACTATATTGTTTTAGTATTTCTTGAGCTTTGTAAATTAGATCCAAAGCTTTTTGTAAATCATCGGTTTCTACAATAGTACCCATTGCTGTGAGTTTGTAAGAAAATCCAGTTTCATCAATCATTTTTATGACCTTGCTCACATATTCACTCACACTACTACCTTTATCAGTGGGGAAAATGGCAAAATTCATCAAAATAGACATAATAAAAATTATTTATTTATCGAATTCAAAATATCTCTAAAAATCGTTCTTTCCACACTTTTTGTAAGTTCTATATACGCTTTATTATCTGCAGCTTTGTAGTCTGAAGCTGTATATTCGGCTGAACCAGTTTTGCGATAAATTATGTTTTCTTTGCTATCCATAAGTTCAAAAGTAAAAGAAATAATAACCTGCTTCTCTCCATAATAAATTCCATTTTCAATAGTGTTTGTAAAAATCTTCAAAATAAAATCAGCTGGACTTTTAGCATTTACAAAAAACTCTGTACCAAACAAGCTTTCAAAAGTTTGTTTAATTAAAGAATTACTTCTTATTTCACCAAAAGATTTCTCTTCGCTTAAAACATAAATAACAGGTTTTTCGACAATAACTTTAACAGATTTTGATATTGCTGGTATTCCTCTTATTATACTTCGAATCATAGGATCCTTGGCAACTCGTGAAAAGCTGTTTACATCAACTACAATTTCCAAATTTTCCTGATTAGGTGATGATTTAATCTTCTTAATTGAACAAACAACTTTTCCTTCATTATTTGAAACTTCCGAATTACGAATTAATCCCGATCCCGAAAAATTTATTCTTACTGGAATTCTAGATATGGGATTTTTGTTTGAATCAATTATGATAAATGTAAATTCTTCAGGATCAATATCAATGGCTTTTTTAACTATTATTTCTGATTTTCCTTCAATTCTAATAGAGGTCAAAAACTCAACCATCGAATTGAATATTTCAAGAGCAATATCTTTTTCTTCACCATCAATATCTGTTAAATTACTTTCTCCCAAATATGGTTTTAAGACAGTAAGAGCTTCAACATAAAACTGAAAAGCATTATAATGCATCTGACGATTAAGAAATTCCTTTGCTTGATAATATTTATTTTTAGCGTCCAGAATAGTTTGTGATTTACGCTCAGCAGTTATTTCTTTAAATTTTTCTTTAGATAATCTATAATATACCCAATAAAAATTATCATCTTCCCATGTATCAACTAATTCATAACCTTCGAGCTGTTGTGTTGTTGAAGCTATAATCTCACTATTAAAATTCTGAGTAATGTTATAATTATGCTCAATTATTGAGAGCACGGAAGTGCTGGCAATATTAACAGAGATACTGGATGCCAGATCGGCTAGTGCTTTTTGTTGAGCATTTGCCATATAATCTGCAGGTAAAAATCCCTTTTTCGGAGCAGAGCTAACTCCTGTATAATAAAATGTACTTTGAGGTTTTGACTTTACCCATTCGGGCATAGGTTTTTTTTCAAAACCTGTTTTTTTAAGGTTTTGGCACGACAAAACAAAAAATGATAAGAGAAAAATTACGCTCAAATTTACATATCTCATGGTCCTAGTTTTTTACTACGTAATCAATGACTGCTTCAGATATTTCAGCAGCTGTTTTATTTACTACTTCTTCCGCCAAAGTTTTGTAGTCTTTTATTTGTGATCTTGCATTTAAAAGATTTTGTAAAGCCTTAATGCTTTCGGGATTATCGCTTATATAATCTTCGCTGCTGGAAATAAATAACCACTTCCAGTATCCCGGAACGAGATTCTTCGTATCTCCCTGATAGCGAGCATAATTAACTTCGTCTTTAGCAATGTAATTTCTCGAAGCTGTTTTTAAAATTACATTGGTTTTGCCATTTATTAACTTATATGAAAAGTTAAGATCAACCGATCTATTCATGAAAAACTCCTTATAAGTAACCTTATCATATTTAATTTTTACTTCTTCCTCGCCTGTTTCTCTGTTAGTAACTTTTACTTGTTTTTTCAGATATCCTCTTTTTTCGGTTTCTTTTAAATCGCCTTTATTATAAACGAACTTTGAAATTTCTACATTCAGAATTACATCCGGAGGACGGTTTT
>Ga0209409_1000095_pt1 | contig 95259 bp, 74 predicted proteins | sample AD_JPNMR1_MetaG_FD_184424 | JGI IMG/M metagenome (GOLD analysis project Ga0209409, IMG submission 184424) | Active sludge microbial communities of municipal wastewater-treating anaerobic digesters from Japan - AD_JPNMR1_MetaG (SPAdes) (version 2) | ecosystem: Engineered > Bioreactor > Anaerobic... | reverse complement strand
AAAATTGTGTAAAACACTTGAAAGTTTCAAAAAAATATTTAACTTTGCAAAATTAAAGATTTAAGTTCTTTGAAAAATAAAATATTAACAAATTAAAAAAACTGTCCTAATAAAAGGGGACACTTAATAAATCTTTGTTTTTCAATTTTAGCATTCTTTCATTTTTTATTTATTATCTTCGCAAAAATTTTTTTAGATGAAAAATTTTAAACGTTATACAGTTACTTCAGCATTACCTTATGCCAATGGACCAGTACATATAGGACATTTAGCAGGAGTTTATGTTCCTGCAGATATTTATTGCAGATATTTAAGATTAAAAGGTGAAGATGTTGTTTTCATAGGTGGCAGTGATGAACATGGAGTTCCTATCACTTTAAGAGCACGCAAAGAAGGTGTTTCTCCTCAAGATGTAGTTGACAGATATCATAATCTTATTAAAAAGTCTTTTGAAGATTTTGGTATTAGTTTCGACATTTATAGTCGCACAAGTAACAAAACTCATCATGAAACAGCTCAGGAGTTCTTTCTTACTCTTTACAATAAAGGAGAGCTTATTGAAAAAACAGAAGAACAATTTTATGACGAAGTTGAAAATCAGTTTTTAGCCGATAGATATATTTTGGGAACATGTCCTAAATGCGGAGCTGAAGATGCTTATGGTGATCAATGTGAAAAATGTGGAAGTTCATTATCTCCTTCTGAGCTTATTAATCCACGATCAGCAATTAGCGGAAGCAAACCTGTTCTCAAAGAAACTAAACATTGGTATTTGCCACTCGATAAATACGAACAAGAACTTCGTAATTGGATTCTTGAAGAACATAAAGAGTGGAAACCTAATGTTTACGGGCAATGCAAATCTTGGTTGGATTCCGGTTTGATGCCTAGAGCTGTAACCCGTGATCTTGACTGGGGAGTTCCTGTTCCATTGAAAGAAGCTCAAAACAAAGTGCTTTACGTTTGGTTTGATGCTCCTATAGGTTATATTTCGGCCACTAAAGAACTGACTCCACACTGGGAAAAATATTGGAAAGATCCTGACACAAAGTTGGTTCACTTTATTGGAAAAGACAATATTGTTTTTCACTGTATAATTTTCCCTTCAATGCTTAAACATGAAGGATCTTACATTTTACCTGATAACGTGCCGGCAAACGAATTTCTTAATCTCGAAGGCGATAAAATAAGCACTTCAAGAAATTGGGCTGTGTGGCTGCACGAATACCTCGAAGAGTTTCCCGGAAAACAGGACGTATTAAGATATGTTCTTTGTGCTAATGCCCCTGAAACTAAGGATAATGATTTTACATGGAAAGACTTTCAAACAAGAAATAACTCTGAATTGGTTGCTATTTATGGAAATTTCGTTAACAGAGCACTGGTTCTTACTCACAAATACTTCGAAGGAAAAGTTCCAGAACCAAAAATCATTACTGAATACGAAAACTCTATAAAAGATGAGATTCGCAGAATTAAACTTGCAATTGAAAATAATATTGAGAATTATCGCTTTAGGGAAGCTCTCCGCGAAACAATGAATATCAGCCGTCTTGGTAATAAATACCTTGCAGATACAGAACCATGGAAAATCTTTAAAACCGATCCCGAAAGAGTTGCCACTATTCTTTATTATTCTATTCAACTTTGTGCTATTTCAGCTGTGCTTACAGAACCTTTTCTCCCATTTACATCAAATAAGCTTTTAAATATATTGAATATCAAAAGGAATAACTGGGAAGAAACAGAAAAGTTTGATTTAGTTCCTGTAAATCATACACTCAATAAACCTGAACTGCTTTTCGAACAAATTGACGATTCTGCTATTGAGAAACAAATTAACAAATTATTAAAAACAAAAGAAAACAATGAAAAACAAATGAAAAATATTGTTCCTCAAAAAGAAACCATTAACTACGAAGATTTTGCTAAGCTAGATTTAAGGATTGGCACTATTCTCGAAGCAGAAAAAGTTTCTAAAGCAGATAAACTTTTAAAACTTACCATTGATATCGGATTGGATAAAAGAACTGTTGTCAGCGGAATTGCGGAATTTTTCACACCGGAACAGATAATTGGTCAGAAAGTTTGTATTTTAATAAATTTAGCTCCCAGAAAATTACGAGGTATTGAATCGCAAGGAATGATTTTAATGGCTAAAGATACAGATGGAAAATTAAAATTTGTTACGGTTAACGACACTTGCGATAACGGATCTGAAGTAAGCTAATAACTTATATTGATTTTTATGCTTATGATTTTTTTACCTTAATAGGGAAATGTACCCTGTACTATCTATATTGCTTTTATTTCCGGCTCGATCTATAATATAAAATTTGTACATTATTGTGTCATAGTCTAAAGGATAGTATTCATTTAGATCATTAACAATCATTTCTCCTTTTAATGTTTTATTATTACCGGTTTTAACAAATTTAGGAACATAAAAGCTCAAAGGAACAAGAAGTTCTAATTTAATTGCTACACCATTCTCAATTTTATATTTATCAAGAAAAATAGTATTTTTTCTTTCTCCGATGGTGTCAAAACCAATGTCTCCGTCCCCATCAACAAAATTAAATGACAGTGTACCGTTGAGAACTCTGTTACCTAGTATATCAACAGAATCTCTGATTACAAAATAATTAAATGTTACCTGGGGGACTTCGGGATAAGTTACGATTTTAAAACATGAACTCAAAACTAAAGACACTAGTATAATTATCCCTAATATTTTTTGAAAACTTTTCATACTCCAAAGTTAAAAAATATTTCAATAAAAAAAGCCGGGATATAAAAACATCTCCGGCTTTTTAAGTTTAATTATTAATAAAAACTTTAGGCTTGTGCTGTTGGCCCTCCAAAATTCATCGGAATAGGATTACCTTGCTTAATTTTTATTGGCCCGTTAACTGATTCAAATTTTTGAATATTTTCCTGTAAGGCACCAAGAAATCTTTTTGCATGTTCAGGAGTTAGGATCACTCTTGACTTTACTTTAGCTTTCGGTAATCCGGGCATAATTCTTACAAAATCAATCACAAACTCCGAAGGAGAGTGAGTTATCACTGCAAGATTTGCGTATGTCCCTTCTCCGACCTGATCATCTAATTCGATGTTGATTTGATTTTGTTTTGCTTTATCTTCCATATTGTTATTTTTTATTTTTCTTTATAAATTTCAAGTTCTTCATCCTCTTTGAGAACTTTTTTAGCTTCCTCAATATGATAAACTTCTATTTTTTGATATTTTCTAACCCCGGTACCGGCAGGGATCAAATGACCAACAATTACATTTTCTTTCAAACCTTCGAGGTAGTCTTCCTTAGCTCTGATAGCTGCTTCGTTAAAAACTTTGGTAGTTTCCTGGAACGAAGCTGCTGACATAAAGCTGTTTGTTTGAAGAGCTGCTCTTGTGATACCTTGCAATATTTGGCTTGATGTTGCAGGAACAGCATCACGTACCTGAACAAGGCGTAAGTCTTTTCGCTTCAACATCGAATTTTCATCTCTCAACCTACGATAAGAAATCATCTGGCCGGTATGGAAATTGGTAGAATCTCCAGGATCTGTAACAATCTTTTTATTAAAAATTCTATCATTTTCTTCTCTAAATTCCCATTTGTCAACTATCTGTTTTTCAAGGAATTGAGTGTCTCCGGGTCCTTCAACTATTACCTTGCGCATCATTTGACGTACGATAACCTCAAAATGTTTATCGTTAATTTTCACCCCTTGCAAACGGTAAACATCTTGAATTTCGTTTACGAGATATTCCTGTACTTCTGTTGGCCCTTTAATAGCAAGAATATCACTTGGTGTTACTGCTCCGTCAATAAGAGGGGTCCCCGCTTTTACAAAATCGTTAGGCTGAACAAGAATTTGACGTGAAAGAGGTACTAAATATTTCTTAACATCTCCTTCTTTTGATCTGATTTCAATTTCACGATTACCTCTCTTAATTTTTCCGAAGAAAACTTCTCCATCAATTTCAGATACAATTGCCGGATTCGACGGATTACGAGCTTCGAATAATTCAGTAACTCGAGGTAAACCTCCTGTAATATCACCACCTTTACCAACAACACGTGGCATTTTAATCAATATATCTCCGGCTTTGATATATTCCCCTTCTGTTTTTAATAAACGTGCACCTACCGGCAAGTTATATGAAGCTAAAACATCTCCGTTTTCATCGAGAATGTTAGCCATCGGGATTTTTGATTTATCCTTGGTTTCGATGATTATACGTTCTGTAAATCCGGTTTGAGATGCTATTTCTTCTTTTAAGTTAACGCCTTCAATTAAATCCTCGTATTGTAACTTTCCTGAATTTTCAGAAACAATTACAAGATTGTAAATATCCCATTCACAAATCTTGTCACCTTTCTTAATTGTATCTCCGGCTTTGAAGTACAAACGAGAACCATAAGGTACAGGTTTATTAAGGATAGCTATTTTTGTGTTTGGGTCTAAAAGTCTCATTTCAGCCATACGAGAAACAACGATATCAATGAATTTTCCATCGCCTTCGTCATGAGACACAGTACGTAATTCGTCAAATTCAAGAATACCATCGTATTTTGAAACTATTGAAGACTCTGTGGTAATGCTTCCTGCAACACCACCCATGTGGAATGTACGCAATGTCAACTGTGTTCCAGGTTCGCCGATTGATTGTGCGGCAATGACTCCAACAGCTTCTCCTATTTGAACCATTCGGCGTGTAGCCAAATTACGTCCATAACATTTTGCACAAACACCCTTACGTGATTCACATGTTAACACTGAACGTATTTCAACTTTTTCGATTGGAGATTCTTCTATGATTTTGGCAATTTTTTCTGTAATTTCTTCACCACTGGCAACAATCAATTCTCCAGTTTGAGGGTGATATACATCATGAACACTTGTACGGCCTAATATTCTTTCATACAATGTTTCTATTACCTCTTCGTCGTTTTTACGTAATTCGGTGGCTACTAAACCACGTAAAGTACCACAATCTTCTTCTGTAATTACAACATCCTGTGCAACGTCAACCAATCTTCTGGTTAAATAACCGGCATCAGCTGTTTTAAGAGCGGTATCAGCCAACCCTTTACGTGCACCGTGTGTCGAAATAAAGTACTCCAGAATTGTTAGTCCTTCTTTAAAATTTGAAAGAATCGGGTTTTCAATAATTTCACTGGTTGAGGTAACTCCAGATTTTTGAGGTTTTGCCATAAGACCTCTCATACCACAAAGCTGAGAAATCTGTTCCTTTGAACCTCTTGCCCCTGAATCAAGCATCATATACACAGAATTGAATCCTTGATTATCGGTGGAGAGTTTCTTCATAACGGCAAAACTAAGGCGGGCATTGATATTTGTCCAAACGTCAATTACCTGATTATATCTTTCGTTATCAGTTATAAAGCCGTTTTCATAGTTGAACATAATTTCTTCAACCTGTTCGTATCCTTCTTGGATTAGTTCGGCTTTTTCTTCCGGAATAATCAGATAATCAAGATTGAATGATAATCCGCCGTAGAATGCATTCATAAAGCCTAATTCCTTAATATCATCAAGGAATTTAGCAGTAACGTCTGTTCCACATTTACTTACTAGTTGCCCAATAATATCACGAAGTGATTTTTTTGTAAGAAGTTCATTTATATAACCATACTCCTTAGGAACAATTTGATTGAAAATGACACGTCCTGTTGTAGTTTTAATCATCCTTACGATGCTTTCGCCATTTTCATCTATATCTTCAACCTTTACGTTTATTATTGCATGCAAATCAAGTTTACCTTCGTTGTGAGCAATAATAACTTCTTCGGGGGAATAAAAATATTGACCTTCACCTTTACATCCTTTACGTTCTTTTGTAAGATAATATAATCCTAATACCATATCCTGTGATGGTACGGTAATAGGAGCCCCATTAGCAGGGTTAAGAATGTTATGTGAAGCCAACATTAACAATTGAGCTTCAAGTATTGCAGCATTTCCAAGAGGTAAATGTACTGCCATCTGGTCGCCGTCGAAGTCGGCGTTAAATGCCGTACATACTAATGGATGCAACTGAATAGCTTTACCTTCAATCAATTTTGGTTGGAAAGCTTGAATACCAAGTCTGTGCAATGTCGGAGCACGATTAAGCAATACAGGATGTCCTTTGAGTACGTTTTCTAAAATATCCCAAATAACAGGATCTTTACGTTCTACTATTTTCTTTGCAGATTTTACTGTTTTAACAATCCCTCTTTCAATTAATTTTCTGATTATGAAAGGTTTGTACAATTCAGCAGCCATTTCTTTGGGGATCCCGCACTCATGCATTTTTAATTCAGGACCTACAACGATTACCGAACGAGCCGAAAAGTCAACACGTTTACCTAGCAAATTTTGACGGAAACGTCCTTGTTTACCTTTCAAACTATCGCTTAACGATTTTAATGGGCGATTTGCATCTGTTTTTACTGCATTCGACTTTCTTGAATTATCAAACAAAGAATCTACTGCTTCCTGAAGCATACGCTTTTCGTTTCTTAATATTACTTCAGGTGCTTTAATCTCGAGAAGTCTTTTTAAACGATTATTTCTGATTATTACTCTGCGATACAAATCATTAAGGTCACTGGTAGCAAAACGTCCTCCATCAAGAGGTACCAAAGGTCTTAATTCCGGTGGAATAACAGGAACAACTTTCACTATCATCCATTCCGGTTTATTTTTACCTTTAGACAATCTGAAAGATTCAACAACATTCAATCTCTTTAAAGCTTCACTTTTACGTTGTTGTGAGCCTTCTTTTGAAGCTTTATCTCTTAATTCGTATGATAATTTATCCAAATCCAAACGCTGAAGTAAATCATATATAGCTTCAGCTCCCATTTTAGCAATAAATTTATTTGGATCGGAATCATCAAGTTTTTGATTTTCGGCTGGTAATGAATCCAAGATTTCGAGATATTCATCTTCAGAAAGAATATCCATTTCGTTAACTCCATCAATAGCTTTGATACCGGGCTGAATTACTATATATCTTTCAAAATAAATTATTGATTCGAGTTTTTTACCCGGAAGGCCTAATAAATATCCTATTTTATTTGGTAAGGTTTTAAAATACCAAATGTGAGCTACAGGAACTTCGAGTTTTATGTGTCCCATGCGTTCGCGACGGACTTTTTTCTCAGTAACTTCTACACCGCATCTGTCACAAACTATTCCTTTGTATCTAATCCTTTTATATTTTCCGCAATGACATTCATAATCTTTTACCGGACCAAAAATTCTTTCACAAAATAAACCATCTCTTTCAGGTTTATAAGTACGATAATTTATGGTTTCCGGTTTGGTAACTTCACCACTTGACATTTCCTGAATTTCTTCCGGAGAAGCCAAACTAATTGTAATTTTGGTAAAGTCAGTTTTTAATTTGTTTTCTTTTCTAAAAGCCATATTTTTAGCTATTAATTTTCATTAAAATAAAATTAATCTAAATCTACTCTCAAGCACAATCCTCTTAATTCATGCAACAATACATTGAGTGATTCCGGAATTCCTGGTTTCGGTAATTTTTCTCCTTTAACTATTGCTTCGTAAGTCTTGGCACGTCCAACAACATCATCAGACTTAACAGTAAGTATTTCCTGCAAAATGTGTGCTGCTCCGAATGCTTCGAGTGCCCAAACTTCCATTTCTCCGAAACGCTGACCACCAAATTGTGCTTTACCACCCAAAGGCTGTTGAGTTATTAAAGAATATGGACCTATCGAACGAGCATGCATTTTATCTTCAACCATGTGTCCGAGTTTTAACATATAAATTACCCCAACAGTAGCCGGCTGGTCAAATTTCTGACCTGTTCCTCCATCGTAAAGATAGGTCTTTCCATAACGTGGCAAGCCTGCTTTATCTGTATATTCTGTAATTTGTTCAAGACTTGCTCCATCAAATATTGGTGTCGAAAAATGTAATCCTAACACCTTTCCTGCCCAACCCAATACAGATTCATAGATCTGACCAAGGTTCATACGAGATGGCACACCCAGAGGATTTAGTACAATATCAACAGGCGTTCCGTCTTCAAGAAATGGCATATCTTCTGGTCTTACAACTTTTGCAAGTATGCCTTTATTACCATGACGTCCTGCCAACTTATCTCCTACTTTTATCGTACGTTTATTTGCTATATACACCTTTGCAAGCTGCATAATCCCCTCCGGCAATTCGTCACCCAAAGTAATATCGAGTTTCTTACGACGATAGTCTCCATCTATCTTTTTCTGCTCTACAAAGTAATTATACAACAACTTAGAAATGGATTCATTTCTGTCTTTATCTGTTGTCCATCTGTTAGGATTAACATTGATATAATCAATATCATTCAGAATCTTTTGAGTAAATTTTGTTCCTTTAGGGATAATTTCATTATCGAAATTATCTTTTACTCCTTGCGAAGTTTTACCATTAACCAAAACAAATAATTTCTCTATTAATCTTGCTCTTAATTTTGCAGATTCTTCTTGATATTTGCTTTCAAGATTTTCGAGTATAATCTTATCCTGATTCTTTACTCGTTTATCTTTAATAGTTTTTGAGAATAACTTCTTGTCTATTACTACACCATATGTAGATGGAGATGCCTTTAATGATGCATCCTTTACATCTCCGGCTTTTTCACCGAAAATAGCACGTAAAAGTTTTTCTTCCGGGGATGGCTCACTTTCTCCTTTAGGAGTTATTTTACCAATCAATATATCACCGGGTTTTACATAAGCTCCTATACGAACAATACCATTTTCGTCTAGGTCTTTTGTTGCATGTTCGCTAACATTTGGAATATCTGAAGTAAGCTCTTCCATTCCGCGTTTAGTTTCACGAACTTCCAATTGATATTCAGTTACGTGAACCGAAGTGAATAAATCATCACGAACAACTCTTTCCGAAATAACGATAGCATCCTCAAAGTTATAACCTTTCCATGGCATAAATGCTACCATTAAGTTTCGACCCAGAGCTAATTCTCCATTATCGGTAGAATACCCATCGGTTAAAATATCTCCTTTTTCAACAATATCTCCCTTGCGAACTATTGGCCTCAGATTGACACAAGTGTTCTGATTTGTCTTTTGAAATTTTGGAATTTTGTATTCAACAAGATCATCTGTAAATTTCAAAAATCTTTCTTCTTCTGAACATTCGTATCTTATGATTATTTTCTGAGCATCAACATATTCAACAACACCACGTCCTTCGGCAACCAGCATCATACGAGAGTCTTTCACAACATCTGCTTCTATTCCTGTTCCAACAATTGGAGCTTCTGGTTTTAACAGTGGTACAGCCTGACGCATCATGTTAGACCCCATTAAAGCACGGTTTGCATCGTCATGTTCGAGGAATGGTATCAACGATGCCGCAATTGATGCAATCTGGTTAGGAGCTACGTCCATTAAATTTAATTGTGATGGATCTACTACTACATAATCGCCTTCGTTACGAGATCTAATTCTTGTATTTAAAAACAGCCCTTCATCATTTATCTTTGCATTTGCTTGTGCAATAACCTGATTGTCTTCTTGTTCAGCACTTAAATAAGTTATATCATCAAAATCAACCTTACCGTCTTTTACTTTTCTATATGGTGTTTCGATAAAACCTAATCTGTTTACTTTAGCATAAACACAAAGTGAAGAAATAAGACCAATATTGGGGCCTTCAGGTGTTTCAATCGGGCACAAACGTCCGTAGTGGGTGTAGTGAACGTCACGAACTTCGAATCCGGCACGTTCTCTTGATAATCCACCGGGACCGAGTGCTGATAATCTGCGTTTATGTGTTAACTCAGAAAGTGGATTTATTTGATCCATAAACTGAGATAACTGGTTTGTTCCAAAGAATGAATTTAATACCGACGATAAGGTTTTTGAATTAATTAAATCTACAGGATGGAAAACCTCATTATCACGAACATTCATTCTTTCTCGAATGGTACGAGCCATTCTTGCCAAACCTACACTAAATTGTCCTGCTAACTGTTCTCCAACTGTTCTTACGCGTCTGTTGCTTAAATGATCAATATCATCAACATCAGCTTTGGAATTTAATAGTCCAATTAAATATTTTATAATTTCAATTATGTCCTCTTTTGTTAAGACTTTTATTTCGTCTGGAATGTTAAGATTTAATTTTTGATTCATTCTGAATCTTCCAACTTCTCCAAGATCATAACGTTTGTCGGAGAAGAATAATTTATCAATAACATCCCTTGCAGTTGCTTCGTCAGGAGGTTCTGCACTTCTGAGCAATCTGTATATGTGGAATATAGCTTCTTTTTCCGAATTACACGGGTCTTTTTGAAGCGTATTATAAATTATTTCGTATTCTGTTATTTTTTGTCCTTCTTTGTGAAGCAAAATAGTTTTTGCACCAGATTCAACGATTAAGTCAATATGATGATTTTCTAAAATTGTTTCACGGTCAAGAACAACTTCAGTACGTTCGATAGAAACAACTTCTGCTGTATCTTCGTCAACAAAATCTTCGAACCATGTTTTTACAACGCGAGCAGCAAGACGTCTTCCGACGAGTTTTTTAAGTGCAGTCTTTGAAACTTTTACTTCGTCAGCCAGACCAAAAATCTCAAGTATATCTTTGTCGGTTTCAAAACCAATTGCACGCAACAAAGTTGTAACCGGCAATTTCTTCTTTCGGTCAATATATGCATACATCACAGCGTTTACGTCTGTTGCAAATTCAATCCATGAACCCTTGAAAGGTATAATTCGGGCTGAATACAACTTTGTTCCATTTGCATGAACAGAATGACTGAAAAATACACCCGGAGATCTGTGCAACTGAGAAACAATAACTCTTTCGGCACCATTTATTACAAATGTTCCTGTCGGCGTCATGTATGGAACTGCACCAAGCCATACATCTTGTACCGAAGTTTCAAAGTCTTCATGTTCCGGATCAGTACATGAAAGTTTCAACTTCGCCTTTAAAGGTACACTATAGGTTAATCCTCTTTCAATACATTCCTGAATGCTGTATCTAGGAGGTTCAAAAGAATAATCAAGGAAGTCCAATACAAAAGTATTTCTTGTATCAGTAATTGGAAAATTTTCCTTGAAAACCTGATATAAACCTTCTTTTTTTCTTTGTTCTGAATTGGAATCTACTTGAAAGAACTCTTTAAACGATTCTATTTGAATTTCCAGAAAATCCGGATACTGTAATTGCTTTTTAGTTGTCGAAAAACTAATTCTTTGTTTTTTTCTAATTGCCATTTGTGGAATAATTAAATATGAACCTAAACATTAACAACGAAAGGTTTAAAACCCAAAATTGGGTTTTAAACCTGTAGAGTTTACAACTAAAGTTGTTTATTTAAGTTCGACTTCAGCACCAGCTTCTTCTAACTGAGCTTTAAGTGCGTTTGCTTCGTCTTTGCTAACACCTTCTTTGAGTGTTTTTGGAGCTTCATCAACGAGGGCTTTTGCTTCTTTAAGACCTAAACCTGTTAATTCTTTTACTAACTTAACGATTTGTAATTTTTGAGCACCAGCTGATTTAAGAATTACATCAAATTCGGTTTTTTCTGCTGGAGCTTCTTCACCTACTGCACCACCAGCTACTGGTCCTGCTACTGCTACTGCGGCTGCTGCGGGTTCAATACCGTATTCTTCTTTTAAAATATCAGCTAATTCGTTTACTTCTTTAACAGTCAGGTTAACTAATTCTTCTGCTAACTTTTTAAGATCTGCCATTTTTCTAAAATTTTAACTTGTTATAACATTTAATTTTTACTCTCTTTCGGATAAGGTTTTAACTAAACCACCCAATAAGTGCTTTCCTGATTGTAACTGACCAAGAACTTTCTTCATTGGTGATTGTAACAACATAACAATATCACCGATAAGCTCTTCTTTAGACTTCAAGGATGCTACTACATCAAGCTGATTTTCGCCAATAAAAGCAGATTCTGCTAAAAATGCTGCTTTAAATTTTGGCTTATCGCTTTTTTTATTCAGCTCCTGTATTAATTTTCCGGGAACGTTTGCAACTTCGCAAAACATTACAGCGGAGTTTTCTTTAAGAGCATTATAAATACCTGAATAATCGCGTCCTGTTCTTTCAAGAGCCTTCTTGAAGTAAGTATTTTTTACTACAACCAGCTTAATACCTTTCTCGAAACATTTTTTTCTTAGCTCAAATGTTTGTTGAGCATCAAGACCTGAGAGATCAGTTATATAAAACTGATTATACTCCTCTATGGTCGCTTTTAAGCTTTCGATTAGGGCATTTTTATCTTCTCGTTTCATAACCGGTTCTTTCTAATTACTAGTTAAAAGACTTGGGATCAATTTCTATTCCGGGACTCATGGTACTGGAAAGGAAAATACTTTTAATGTATGTACCTTTCGCTGCAGCCGGCTTTAATTTTATTATAGTCTGAACGATTTCCTGTGCATTTTCAACAATTTGTTGAGGCGCAAAAGATACTCTTCCTATACCGGCATGTATTATACCATATTTGTCAACCTTAAAATCAATTTTCCCTTTTTTTACCTCTTCAACGGCTTTTCCAACATCCATAGTAACAGTTCCGGCCTTGGGATTAGGCATCAAGCCGCGAGGACCTAAAATTCTACCTAATTTACCAATCTTTGCCATTACTTGCGGCATTGTGATAATAATATCAACGTCTGTCCAACCTCCTGATATCTTTTCGATATAATCATCCAAACCAACGTAATCTGCACCTGCATCTTTTGCTTCTTGTTCCTTGTCTGGAGTACACAATACCAACACGCGAACAGTTTTTCCTGTTCCGTGTGGAAGAGTTGCTATACCTCTTACCATTTGATTGGCTTTTCTTGGATCTACTCCCAAACGGACATCAATATCAACAGATGCATCAAACTTGGTGTAAGTTATATCTTTCACAAGTTTTGCCGCTTCTTGAATGTCGTACTTCTTGCCCTTTTCGATTTTAGCCAAAGCTTCTTTTCTTTTCTTGCTTATTCTTGCCATTTCAAAAAGTACTTTAATTATTTTTTAATCGGAGATTCACCCTTGATGGTAACCCCCATACTTCTAGCTGTGCCGGCAACCATACTCATTGCTGATTCTAATGTAAATGCATTTAAATCTCGCATCTTATTCTCAGCAATTTCCTTCACCTGATCCCATGTTATTGATCCTACCTTATTTCTGTTCGGTTCGGATGAGCCTTTCTTTATCTTGGCCATTTCCATTATTTGAACAGCTACAGGTGGATTTTTAATAATGAAATCAAAAGATTTATCGGAGTAATATGTTATTACTACCGGTAAAATTTTTCCGGCTTGATCCTGAGTTCTACCGTTAAACTGTTTGCAGAACTCCATAATATTAAGCCCTTTTGATCCCAATGCAGGTCCCAAAGGTGGAGAAGGATTGGCGGCACCCCCTTTTACTTGTAGCTTAATAATACCACTAATTTGTTTTGCCATAGCTTTTTTTCTTAAATAAAAGATTACTCTTTTTCAACCTGCATGAATTTCAATTCAAGAGGAGTTTTTCTTCCAAAAATCTTTACACTTACTATCAACTTCTTCTTCTCCTCATGAACTTCCTCCACGATACCACTGAAACCATTAAACGGTCCATCTATAACCTTTACTGCCTCTCCAACAAAAAATGGAATACTCACGTCTTCAACATTTTCCGATAATTCATCAACCTTTCCTAAAATTCTCGCAACTTCTTCGGGTCGTAAAGGTACAGGCTTTCCGTCGGTTCCCATAAAACCTATTACTCCGGGGATTCCTTTTAATATGTGCTCTATTTCACCGTCTAAAGCAGCATGTATCAGAATATAACCCGGCAGGTAATTTCTTTCCTTCTGAATAGGTTTTCCTTTCCGCAACTGATATACCTTCTTTGTCGGTATAAGTACTTGTGAAACTTGTTCTTCAAGTTTCAACTTTGCTATTTCAGCCTCAATATACTCTTTCACCTTCTTTTCCTTCCCACTTAAGGCTCTTACAACATACCATTTTTTTGCTATTTCACTCATAGCCGACAAAGAAATTTAGTTTTGGATAATTAAATTTTAATAAAACAGACCGTAGATTAAACTTAATAATTCTTTGAACGAAAAATCCATTAAGAATACTACTACGGATATTATCAAGGAAGCAACCATTACCACAACTGCACTGCTTTGTAATTCTGACAACTTAGGCCAGGTTACTTTGTGCACCAATTCATTGTACGTTTCAACGAAATATGTCTTAATTTTATTCATCTTATTAAGAATAACTTTGCACGGGAGGAGCGACTCGAACGCCCGACACTCGGTTTTGGAGACCGATGCTCTACCAACTGAGCTACACCCGTAAAAAGTGAGAAAGAATTATAATTCTTTCTCACCAATTTATTATTAGTCAATTACTTCTGTAATCTGACCTGCACCTACTGTACGGCCTCCTTCGCGGATAGCGAAACGTAAACCAACATTCAAAGCTACAGGGTAAATCAATTCTACTGTAATTGATACATTATCACCCGGCATTACGATTTCTACACCTTCAGGAAGAAGTATTTCACCTGTAATGTCTAAAGTTCTGAGGAAGAATTGTGGACGATAGTGATTTTTAAATGGAGTGTGACGACCACCTTCTTCTTTCTTCAATACGTAAATCTCAGCTTTGAATTTTTTGTGTGGTTTTATTGAACCGGGAGCAGCAATTACTTGACCTCTCTTTACTTCATCTTTATCAACACCACGTAATAACAAACCTACGTTATCACCAGCTTCGCCTCTATCAAGAATTTTACGGAACATTTCAACACCTGTAACAACAGTTTTACGTCCATCTGTTCCTAAACCTATAATATGAACTTCGTCACCGGTTTTTACAACACCTGTTTCGATACGTCCTGTAGCAACTGTACCACGACCGGTAATTGAGAATACGTCTTCAACAGGCATGAGGAATGGTTTTTCGTTATCACGTGGAGGAATTGGAATCCATTCGTCAACTGCTGCCATTAATTCTTCAACTTTTTCTTCCCATTTTGGTTCGCCATTCAATGCTCCTAATGCAGAACCTCTGATAACAGGAGTATTATCGCCGTCAAATTCGTAGAATGTTAATAAATCACGAACTTCCATTTCAACAAGCTCTAACAATTCTTCGTCGTCAACCATATCAACTTTGTTGAGGAAAACAACGATTTTAGGCACGTTTACCTGACGAGCAAGAAGAATATGTTCGCGAGTTTGAAGCATAGGACCGTCAGTTGCAGCAACAACAAGAATTGCACCGTCCATCTGAGCAGCACCTGTAACCATGTTCTTTACATAGTCAGCATGACCCGGACAGTCAACGTGTGCATAATGACGATTTGCTGTTTGATACTCAACGTGAGCAGTGTTAATAGTAATACCTCTTTCTTTTTCTTCAGGAGCATTGTCAATTTGATCAAAATCAACTACCTGAGATAAACCTCTTTTTGCTAATACCTTTGTAATAGCAGAAGTTAAAGTGGTCTTACCATGGTCAACGTGACCAATTGTTCCGATATTTACGTGTGGTTTCGACCTTTCAAATTTTTCTTTAGCCATGGTCTAAAATAATTAAATATTAATAATTAAACTTTAATCACTAAAATGATAAAAAATTGAGCCAATGATGGGAATTGAACCCATGACCTCTTCCTTACCAAGGAAGTGCTCTACCACTGAGCTACATTGGCACTTGAGCGGGAAACGAGACTCGAACTCGCGACCCTCAGCTTGGAAGGCTGATGCTCTACCAACTGAGCTATTCCCGCCTCGCATGTTGTGGGGGGAGAAGGATTCGAACCTCCGAAGGCTTCCGCCAACAGATTTACAGTCTGCTCCAGTTGACCGCTTTGGTATCCCCCCTTTACAAAAAATTGAGCCGGTGGACGGACTCGAACCGCCGACCGGCTGATTACAAATCAGCTGCTCTACCAACTGAGCTACACCGGCCAATCTTTATAAAAATAATTCATACATTTTAAAGAACATTCCCCCGTTCAAAAGGGACTGCAAATGTATGAATTATTATTTTATTATCAAAATATTTTTTAATTTTTTTTTATTTTTTTTATCCCCTTTGTTTTTCTTTGATTTTTTTTAACTGTCGCCTTAATGCTTCCGTTGCTAAATCTACTGCTTCTTCAAATGTCTTTGCTTGTTTCTTCGCAAAAACATCGTTAGCTTTTGGAATATTAATCTTTATTTCTGCAACTTTATTCTCCTTTTCTTCCGAATTTTCAAGTCGCAGAATAACATCTGCATCTAAAATGTCTCCGGCAAATTGCTCTAATTTACCAACTTTTTGTTCGATATAAGCTAAAAGCTTTTTGTCTGCGTCGAAACGCACTGATTGAATTTTAATGTTCATAGCTGACTCCTTTCTTTTTATGCTCTTGGATGAGCTTGTTTATATACTGTTTTTATTTTAGCAAAGGTATTATGTGTATAAACTTGGGTTGCTGCTAAACTTGAATGTCCTAACAATTCCTTTATGGCATTCAAATCTGCTCCGTTATTTAACATGTGTGTAGCAAATGTATGTCGTAATACATGCGGCGATTTCTTATCCAAGCCTGTTACCATTCCCAAATAATGTTTTACCTTATTATACACAAATTTAGGATACATTGGTTCCCCATTATCTCGCACAAATACATAAGATTCTGTTCCTGTATCAAAACCATTTGCTCCCTTAATTTTTAAATAATCATCGTATACATTAATAATATAGGTATTCAACGGGCAAATTCTTTCCTTATTTCTTTTTCCTAAAATTTTTATGGTCGAAGACGCTTTATCAATGTCTCGATGCTTTAGGTTTATAAGCTCGGATAAACGCATACCCGTAATATAAAACAGTTCAATCATGAACCTGTCTCTGATACCACTGAAATCATCACTAAAATAATTTTTACTGCTACTTTCCAATTGTACCATTGAAGCCTCACTGACAAATTCGGGTAATCGCTTTTTCAATTTTGGTTTTGTTATTCTGGCCATGGGATCTCCTACAAATCCATGGTATTTCTTTAAGTAATTTATGTATGTTTTGAGGGAAGATAATTTACGATTTATACTACGACTTGACACCGACAATTCATTGAGATCGTATATCCAAGCTCTTATATTTTGGTATGTCAAAATTTCTTGTTCTGTTATTTCTATATTCCCATTACAACAAAAATCCATAAACTGTTCAATATCAGTTTGGTATGATTTTATTGTATGCTTGGAATATCGCTTTTCGTTTTGAAGGTATTTAAAAAAAAGATCAACTTTCATACTAATCTCCACAAATCTTTTGTATTGATTAATACGAAAAGTTGATTAAATTGTTACAAAATCCAATAAAAAATTAATTCTGTTGTTGTTTATTCAACAATTGTTGAATGTAAATAGCTTTTAATTTCTGCTGACGTTTTGTTACAGATGGTTTTTCGTAAGCCTGACGTCTTCTTAATTCCATTACAACACCAGTTTTTTCAAATTTTCTTTTGAAACGTTTTAATGCTCTATCAATGTTTTCGCCTTCTTTAACAGGTACAATTATCATTTCTTCAAAATTTTATGTTACATTTATTTTTCAGGGCTGCAAAATTAAAACAAATTTTTTACCGTTCAAAACTATTATAAGAAATTTTTTAATAATTTTTCTTTTTATAAACAACTTAATATTTATTTACTTTGCATAAAAATATAACTTATGACCCTTATTAAATCTATTTCAGGAATTAGAGGAACTATTGGAGGTAAAACAGGAGATAATTTAACCCCGTTTGATATTGCAAAATTTACCTGTGCTTTTGGATCATGGTTAAAAAAGCAAAGTTTTAATAACAAGTCTGTTGTTGTCGGCCGTGATGCCAGACCATCCGGTTTTATGGTCGAGAGCATTGTTACCTCTTGCCTGTCTTCAATGGGATTTGATGTAATTAACATCGGCCTAGCAACCACTCCTACTGTTGAAATTGCAGTAACTGCTGAAAATGCCTGCGGAGGTATCATTATTACTGCAAGTCATAATCCTGTTCAATGGAATGCTTTGAAATTATTGAATCATAATGGAGAATTTCTTAATGCTACAGATGGCGAAGAAGTATTAAAGATTTCCGAATCATTAGATATAGAATTTGAAACAATAAATAATCTTGGTAAAATTATCAACAAAAGTGGTTATGAATTTATTCATGCTGATTTAATTACAAAACTTACGCTCGTTAACACAGAAGCAATTAAAAAAGCAAATTTCAAAGTTGCTATTGATTGTGTTAACTCTGTTGGAGGTATTGCCTTACCGGTTTTACTAAAAAAACTTGGCATTGAACAAATTTTTGAATTATATTGCAATCCTAACGGTCAATTTCCGCACAATCCCGAGCCATTGCCCCAAAATCTAAAGGATATTAGCAACTTCGTTGTTCAGAATAAAGCTGATGTTGGTTTTGTCGTTGACCCTGATGTTGACAGACTCGCCATTATTTGCGAAGACGGAACAATGTTTGGTGAAGAATACACTCTTGTTGCAGTTGCCGATTATATTTTATCGAAAAATTCCGGAAATACAGTTTCAAATCTTTCTTCTACACAGGCTCTTAAAGATTTAACAGAATCTTACGGCGGTAAATATTTCTCTGCTGCTGTAGGTGAAGTTAACGTAGTGGCAAAAATGAAAGAAGTAAATGCAATTATCGGCGGTGAAGGTAATGGCGGTGTTATTTTCCCTGATTTACATTATGGCCGGGATGCTCTCGTGGGAATTGCATTGTTCTTATCTCTATTAGCCGAAAGAAAAATTAAAGTTTCTGAATTACGAAAAACCTACCCAGATTACTTTATATCAAAAAATAAAATTGAACTTTTACCAGGGACTAATCTCGAAAATATCCTCAATCTTGTTAAAGATAAATTCTCAGAATTTCCAAAAGATACCTGCGACGGATTAAAAATTATGTTCCCCGAAAAAAAAGAATGGGTTCATCTCAGAAAATCCAATACCGAACCCATTATTCGAATTTATGCCGAAAGTACATCTTTAACCGATGCCGACAATCTTGCTAAGAATTTTCTTGATTTAATCAGAAACTTGATTTAAAGTTAAATGTTTTTTTTCGACAAATTAAGCTGTTTTTAACCTCTGCATGTCCCATAGTGGAGGATTCTTTATTAGAACGGTCTCTGCCACAACTTCATAAACAACATGCAAGTTTTCCATTGAATCTTTAAATTTTCGTTTTACCATTCTCCCGTCAACTACCATTTCTGTGCCTTTCATAATTTTTGCAGCATTACGTTCTGCTAGTTCGTTCCATGCAACCACACTATGATACTGAATATCTTCTATCTTTTTATTATTCAATATAATTGTATCAACAGTTTTCAATGTAAAACTTAATCTTGTTGAATTTTTTTGTCCGCTTTTGAGTATAGGTGTACTGCTAACAACACCTATTAAATGTATTCTGTTATTCAAATTCATAATCAAAAAAATTTAAAAAGCTCTTCCCCTGTTTTTTTCGGGGAAAAGCTTAATTATTCACTAACTTGCTTTATTAACTCGATTACGACAAATTATGTCTTGTACATGAATCTCCATGTCATAACGTTTTAGTCCTCTTTTGTCAGTGTAATTATTGTTTCTCAGTTTTCCTAAAATTACTACCTCTGTCCCCTTTGAGCATTTTTTTTCTACAACTTCTGCAACTTTATTCCACGCAACTACCGTAAACCATTGAGTAGTTTCTTTACCCTTGCTCCCGAAAAACTCAGTTGTTGCTACCGAAAATTTTGCCACTTTCACATTGTTTTTTAAAACATAGATTCTCGGATCAGAACCTAAATTACCAATTAACTGTACATGATTTCTCAAATTCATAACTCACAAATTTTAAATTAAATACTTTTTAATTACACTATGCTCTTTGATTACTTTGTTCGTTATTATGTCTTTCAATCTCGAAACGATAATTTCTGTATAAAATACTTTCTGCCATAACTTCTGAAATTTTACGTATATTACCGCTTCTATCGGTAAAAGATGTAGTTACGAGACTTCCATTAATAATGACTTCATCTCCTTTACACAACCTTTCTTGAGCTATTTCAGCGTTTTTTCCCCAGGCAGTTACATTAAACCAGGTTGTAACTTTTACAAATTGTTTTTTTTCTTCACCAGCTCTTTTTATCAGATTTAATTCATCTGATGCAACCGTAAAACGTGCCATTTTTTTGCCATTTTTAAATTCTTTGATAATTGGATCTGCTCCTAAATTTCCTATCACCTGCACACGATTTCTAATTTTCATAACTTTAAATTTTAAAATTCAACACAAAATCAACTTCACTGAAACTACCTGTTTACCAGACGTTTTCGATGCAAAGATCTGATGACATTTTACCTTGATTCGGTATTTTACCGTTTATTTTCGAATAAATTTTGTTTGTCGTCGCTTACACTCATTTACAAACGCTTTTATCTTTCATTTTCAGCGTTTTATGTGAATTAAATTTTGAATTTATTATTTGTTTTTATCTTTTTATTTCTAATTATCTACCTGTAAAGTATCATTTTACTAAAAAAATATTGTTTGAAAAAATATTTTTATATTAAAAGGTTTAAAACCTAAATTATATAAGTCGTTTAGAATGGTTTCTGTTAAAATAATTTTTGTGTGAAAACAATAACAACTTAAGAATACTAAATTGGGCATTTTAATAAAACTTAATTTGAAATAATTTTTTAATTTGTTTGGTTTATTTAAATATGTTTTTAAATAAAAAATAAATATTCTGTTAAGAATAAAAGAAGGATTTAAAAAATCTACTTAGGTATAGAATAAAAAATTAATTATTTTTTTCTTATCATTAAAAAATAAACAACCTCAAGAAAAACATGAAATAACAGAATCAAGAAACGACCTAATTAGTTTTTATTTTGAATATCTTCAAAATGTGAGGTAATAGATTTAATGAGGATATTTTCAAATCAGCTAAATCAAAATCTTTTTTGTTAAAATCTTCATTTCTTGGAATTGCAATGACTGACATTCCGGCATTTTTTGCAGCTAATATTCCGACAATAGAATCCTCTACAACCAAACACCTTTCAGGAGCAATCCCAAGATTTTTAGCCGTATAAATATATATAGACGGATCTGGTTTGCCTTTTGGTAAATTTGATGCAGAAACAATAAAATCAAAATACTCTTTAACCCCAACTTTTTTAAGAACAACTTCAATAAGATCATGAGACGAATTTGATGCTAAAGCTAATTTATAATCACGTTTTCTGATGAACTTCAGAATATTTTTTACCCCCGGAATTTCAGTGTCGTTAGTTTTTATAAGTTGAATCACCTCATTAACAATTTGTTCTTCAATTTTCTTAAAATCTTTATCACCCCATGGATATTTTTTGTAAAACATTTCGCATAATTCTATAACCGTAAGAGCCGAAGACTCTTTAATTTCTTTTTCGCTAACCGGAATTCCTAATTTTGAAAAAATATTTTTTTCAGCAATTTGCCATAAAGGTTCTGAATTGATTATAACTCCATCCATATCAAAAATTACCGCTTTTATAAATTGATTATTTTTCATTAATTTAAATGTTATTTTTTTATTAATTTTTTTTCCAATTTCAACAAATTTATAATTTTATTGTTTATTTTATATAAAAAATAAATAAAATCATGATAACAATCATTTCTGCATCAAAATCTTCTGATTTTAAAAATCAAAATATAACAAAACTATTCACTATTCCTTTTTTTAAAGATGAAAGAGAAAAAATTTTAGAGATTTTATTAAATTATTCAAATGATGATCTAAAGCAGCTTATGGGAATAAGCGACTCACTCGCAATATCAAATTACGAGAAACTAGTCGAATTAAAATATTTTCCAAAAAGGGTTAAACAAAAACAAGCAATATTAGCGTATTCGGGTGATGTTTATAAATGTTTAAATCCATCTGATTTTATAACTGAAGATTTCGAATATGCCCAGAAAAATTTAAGAATTTTATCGGCTTTATATGGGATTCTTCGTCCTCTTGACCTTATTGGACCATACCAACTCGAAATGAAAATTAAAATTAAACCCGATGGTTTTGAAAACCTCTATAAATTTTGGACAGATAAAATTACCGAAGAAATCAACAAAGACAATAAATCAGGGATATTGCTAAATCTGTCTTCAGAAGAATATTTCAAAGTTATAAATAAAGAAAAACTTAACTCAAAAGTAATTCAACCCATATTTTATGATATTTTAGATGGAAAACGAAAAATAATTCCTATTCATGCCAAAAAATCCCGTGGATGTATGGCAAGAGAAATTATTAAAAATAAAATAGAAGACCCTGCCGAATTAAAAAAATTAAATATAAACGGATTCAAATATTCGGAAGAAGATTCCAATGAAGAAATTTATGTTTTTTTTCGTAAACAAAAATAAGTTTTATACTCCTTTCTCGATTGTAATTTTGCGAGCACAAGACTTAAAAAAATGATAGCCCGAAGCAGCCTCACAAACTAATTTCAACACTTTTTCTTTGTTGGTAAATTCAGTACCTCCAATTATATTTATTCCATTTTGAAATAAAATATCTGGCGGAATATTAGCCGAAGGACCGGTGATTACGGAAATTTTGCTGTTGTTTAAATATTTTTGTATCAACGGGAAAGTGTCATTTACGAGACTTAGTCCGGTAATAATTACAATATCGGAATTTTCAATCGTTTCTGCTGTTTTGGAAACATCCACAAAATATGATCTGAATTTTTCCGGAATAGCTTCATAATCTAACTCTATTAATTTAAAATTTACTGCGTTAATATCAAAAAATTCGATATACGATCTGAAAGCTCCAATAAGAGCAACCTGCTTGTTTTTAAAGCTTAATAGTTCAATTGGATCTTCATCATAACGAATTTTATATTTTGAAAAATCAGTATATCTGTAATTCAGAGCATTGATACATGCAAATTTCAACGAATTTAAAACCGAAAAATTATCCCTGGTCGTCAGCAAATCATAAACACTTTGTCCACATATATTTCCGGGCGAGAACTTACCGTAGTATTTTTGATTCAATGATTCGACCGCTTTAAGATCTGTCGTTCCCGCAATTCCAAAACTTCCATCCGAAAGCTCAACGAAACTAAATCGCAAACCTATCACGACACGAGCAAGCTTAAGATCCTTAAAATCAGAAAAATTTGTAAAATAGTCTATACATTTTTCAATTATCATGAGCTCAAAATTCTATTCAACTTTTGTAATTTTAGTTTCAACAAAAATTTTATTTACATTAAAATAATGCAAATAAAAAATTGAAATTATCATATTCTATTTTTAAGAATATTTTATAAAAAAAGGTTAATTATTCAGAAATCCATAAGAAACGCCAGCAATAAGGAAAATAATTATATAGATTATAACATAAATAATTGTTATGATAACACCCCATAAAAGAGTTGCTTTAGCCCAGGAAGATTTGCTTGGATTTGTTGTTGAACTAAAAGCCCAAACCAACAATAAAATAAAACCAACAATTGGAATAAAGGCTACAAATATGGTCCACATCCACTCTCCCATTTTTACTGGAGGATATAATTTTTCAGCGTTATTCTGTCTGTAATTTTGTTGTTGATAATGTTGATTTGTAGGTTGTTGATATGGTTGTTGATATGGTTGTTGATATGGTTGCTGATATGGTTGCTGATATAAAGGCTGTTGCGAAGGCTGTTGATAAATAGGATTAGGTGAAGGTTGTGGATTATTAATGGGCGGAATAGGAGGTGGAACAGGTTGATTTGGTTGTACACTTTGTCCCGGATCCGGAACTCGTCTTGCAGGGTCTTGTAGGTTTTCCTTATCTTTAAATTTTAATAATTTCTACAAATGTACAAAAAAAAATTTGATTGAATATAATTTTACAACAATTAAATTCAAATCCATAAAATTACTCTGCAGAATGCAAAAATAAAATTCCGTAAAACAATTTTCTTTTGATAAAAATATCCAACCAAGCAACTAATCTTTTAATTAATAATTTACTTAAATAAATTTTTAATAGTTTTGCAGCCGGATTTGAAAATTCATAATGCAGAGATTTTTATTGATATTACTAAACTTTAGCTTATTGACGATTTTAACTTCTCAGAATAAGGCACAAATTTCATGTGTGAATGATTTAAAGAAAAACTTAAAAATCTTCTGCAAGGATTGTAACGAAGAATATTTTTCATCTTGTACCGAAAATTATTATCACAAGAAAAATTCTTCACCCCCCGCTTATGTGTATGTTGGGAATGAAAAGTTTGCCATAAGCTCCCAAGCAGCAAAAATAAAAAGCGATCTCGATAAACTTAGACTATCAGAAAAATGCAAATTAAAGTACTGTTACTTCTACTTTACTAAGGTATCATTCTTTGATGGGTCAATCCCAAAAGAAATTGCTCTATTGCCAATTGCAATTAGTGGTTTGGATAATAATTTCATAACTAATTATAAAGGTGTTGGAGTTTGGGGACTTCAATATATACCGGCAGCAAAATTCGATTTCCCCGGGGATATTAACTTCGATAACAGACTCAATCCTCAATTCTCGTCAAAAACCGCTACCAGATATCTGGCTCACTTATACACTATATACGGAAGATGGAATTATTCTATTGCTGCATATCTTACATCACCAATCTACATTAACAAAATTATTGATTCCACAAGGGATGAAGACATTATTTCTGCTTTGCAGGAAGATATTATTCATATTTTTGACAGATTAGTTGCCTTAATTTATTGGTTTGAAGAAAATCCTATAACAGAAAGCTTCTGTTTATGTCCCGAAAAAAGTATTGATACTGTTAGAATAGTTGATAAAATTCATTTTGAACAGATTGCTACAGTTTTAAATATTGATATTGCAGAATTAAAAAATCTAAATAATGTTTTTACTTCAGAAATAATTGATGGGAAAAAACGCGAAAAAATACTTTTTCTTCCTACAGGATACGGTCAAAAATTTTACGAGCTTTATGATACAATATGCTCATACAATACGGAAAAATATTTTCCAAGAGTCTTAGTAAATGGTACAGACACTTCTAAAGATACAGAAATATATAAAGTTCCGGGGCCGGAATACGAAAAAATCTCTTATAAAATAGTTTCGGGAGATAATTTAGGGAGCATTGCTCAAAAATTTGGAGTAAAGATTTCAGAAATTCAGGAATGGAATAATATTGACGGAACAAAAATTTATGCCGGACAGGAAATAGTTTTATGGAAGAAAAAAGGCGAAGCCAATCAAGCTGATAATAAAATTACTAATAATGAAGTAAAATCTCGAACAAATACGCAAAAGTTCGACCCATCACAATACGAACTTGTAGAAACTTATGAGGTAAAAAAAGGCGACTCTGCTTATAAAATAGCTAAAAAATACAGCTGGGCAACCGCCGATGAGATTCTTGAATGGAATGGAATTTCTGATCCGTCAAAATTGCAGATTGGACAAAAACTAAAAATTTACAGGAAGAAACAATGAAAATAAGGGATGTTTTGTTTTTTGTGTGGGGCGTAATTGCTATTTTAGGAATTATTATGTTATTGTTTCCTAAAGATGGCATAAAAATCACAGATAACTTCATTCTGTATTTTCCAACATTCGAAGAAATGTTTTACACTTCAAAAAACGACAATGATATTCCCAAAATAGAAAAGCAACAAAATATTGACGAACTTATTGACGAAAACAAAGAATTCGATATAGAAGAAATTAAATCAAAAATTACTCCTCTGGAGTTTCCCGAAAATAATCCACATGCATTAGACCGATTTTTTGCAAAACTTGAAAACGAAACTCAAACCGGAAAAGTAAGAATTATGCACTATGGCGATTCCCAAATCGAAGGAGATAGAATTACCGCTTATCTCCGAAACCGATTACAATCAAAATTCGGTGGATTTGGTTGCGGAATGCTGTCGCCAATAACTATTTATGCACAGTTTAGCATCAAGCAAATTGCCTCCGAAAACTGGATGCGTTTCAGCGGATTTGGGTATAGCAATTACACAGCAAGTCATAATAGCTACGGACCTATGATTTCGTTTTGCAGATATTCTTATCCCGTTGATACTCCATTCCTTACTCCTTCTCAACCTTACAAAGCATGGGTAGAATTTTTTGAGTCCGAACTGGCATACTCAAATACAAAAAAATTCCGCGAAATTCAAATTATATATGGAAATGCAAATACAAAGACACAACTGATTATAAAATCAAATAACGAAATTATAAAAACTGACTCACTCAACAGTGGTGCAGGTCCATACTTATATAACTATGTACATTCTGATTATTTGAACAGAATCCGTTTTGAGTTTGAATCCTACGATAGTCCCGACATTTATGGTATTTCGCTCGAAGACCAAACAGGAGTTGTGGTGGACAACATAGCTCTCAGAGGCAGTAGCGGGACTGTTTTCACTACCACAAATACAGAGTTATTGGCCAACTCATTTAATTTACTGGGGGTTGATTTATTCATTTTACAATTTGGAGGGAATTCAGTTCCAGGATTACCTGATAAAAAATCAGCTGAAAATTTCGCCAATTATTTCTATTATCAAATCGCTTTTCTGAAAAATATTATGCCCGATGCTTGTTTTATTGTAATTGGTCCAAGCGATATGGCATATAAAGAAAAAGATGCCTATATATCTTATCCTAATCTAGAAAACATAATTAATGAACTCAAAAAAGCTACTCACCGAGCAGGGGGAGTTTATTGGGATCTATACAAAGCTATGGGAGGGAAAAATTCTATGATAGCATGGGTCAATGCAAATCCGCCCCTGGCTGCTCCAGATTTTATTCATTTCACTCCTCAAGGTGCTCAGATTGCAGCTAATATGCTATACAGTGCTATATTTTTGGAATATACTAATTACAAAAATCAACAAAATAAATCAGCTCAAAAGTGAAAATATCACTAATACATATTGCTTTTAGTTTTTATTTTATTTTAATTGCTACTCAATTAATGGCTCAAAATAACGGATCACATTATTACATCCCGGAACAAATATATATCAATAATGATACAAATTTTTTTCAGCATTATGGAGCTAAAAATTCAATAAGTAAATTTTACGAAAAAATAGAAAATTTATGTCTGTGCGGTGACGAGAAAGTAACAATCTTACATATTGGGGCATCGCATGTTCAAGGTGGTTCATGGTCATGGGAGTTAAAGAAAAAATTCGAAGAATTATGTCCTTTTTCCGAAGGAACTCCGGGATACGTTTTCCCTTTTTCAATAGCAAATACTAACCATCCAATATTTTACCGCAGTGAATTTTCGGGGAAATGGGATTTTACAAGAATTACGGATAAAGAACTTAAATGCCTTGTAGGATTAAGTGGAATAGCAGCTTTTACACAGGATAGTGTTGTGGAACTGAAATTTTTCTTTAATAAAATTTCAGAAATTGAAAAACGTAAATTCAGTAGAATTAGAATTTTTTCAAATTTAAGCGATACACTTTCTTATTCTCTAATAGTTAATGGTAATACCAATTTGAAGAATATCACATTTGATACAATTACAGGTAGTATTATTGTTGATTTTAATACACTTCAAGATTCTATTTCTGTTCTTTTTAGTAAAAAGGACAGTATAAACACAGAGTTGATTTTTTACGGAATTTTAACAGAAATTCTCAAACCTTCATTTAATTTCATAAGCATCGGCATAAATGGAGCCTCAACATCATCATATCTCAAAGCTGAACTTTTTGATAAACATCTTTCTGCCATAAATCCGGATCTGGTTATTTTTTCTATCGGTGTTAACGATGCCTCAGCAAAAGATTTTAATAGAAACAAATATTTTGCAAATTATCAAACCCTGATTGATAAAGTTAGAAACAATAATCCCAACTGTGCTATAATTTTGACAACAAATACAGATTTCTATAATTCACGCTCTGGCGTAAACAAAAACTACACTGAAGTTTATTCGGTAATGAAAGAACTCGCAGAAAAAAATGATTGTGTCGTATGGAATCTTTTTAGTGTTATGGGGGGAGAAAAATCTATTCTATTATGGAAAAACGATAATCTTGCAACAAAAGATAAAATTCACTTTAGCTCTGAAGGATACAGAATTATTGCAAGACTGATGTTTAATGCTTTTTTGGAAGATTTTGTGGATTATTTGAACAATAAGGTAAATGGTAAATTTTAGTGAAATAATCAAAAATATTTTTTCGTACAGTGAAACTTCTCCTTTACTGTTCACAAAGTTTTTTTATTGGGCATTTTTTGGAGTTGTACTCATTGGATATACATTTTTATCCGACAAAAGAGTATCCAGATCACTGTATTTAATGCTTGTTAGCTTATTCTTCTATTACAAGTCCAGCGGATTCTTTCTTATCTTACTTATTTTCAGCACCTTAGTTGATTTTTATATCGGAAAATGGATTTACAACACCGAAAATCCAGGTAAACGTAAATTTCTGCTTTTCCTAAGCATGTTTATAAATCTTTTTCTATTGTCATATTTTAAATACACTTATTTTTTCACTTCCGCAATAAACGACTTGTTTGGTACCAAGCTGGTAGCTTACAACTATCTGGCAGATTTTTCTAATCTGTTTTTAGGGACAAGTTTTGATACCGCTAAAATATTTCTGCCCGTAGGGATATCTTTTTTCACCTTTCAAACAATGTCCTACACACTGGATATTTACAGCAAAAAACTTGAACCTGTAAAGAACATTCTGGATTTTGGTTTTTATGTATCATTTTTCCCCCAACTTGTTGCCGGACCAATAGTCAGGGCTTCGGAATTTATACCTCAGATTTACAAAAAGTTTTCACTAACAAGATATGAATTCGGTTGGGCATTGTTCATGATTTTAAAAGGATTGATAAAAAAGATCATGATTGGGGATTACATTGCTGTAAATTTTGTGGATAGAGTGTTTGCTAATCCAAGCATGTACACCGGTTTTGAGAGTATGATGGCAATGATTGGTTATTCGCTTCAGGTTTACGTTGACTTTTCGGGTTATACTGATATGGCTATCGGAGTTGCTTTGTTAATGGGATTTAAACTGCCAAAAAACTTTGACTCCCCTTATAAAGCACGAAATTGTGCAGAATTCTGGAAACGTTGGCATATATCGCTCTCAACATGGTTGAAAGACTATCTCTACATACCTCTTGGAGGTAATCGAACTGCAACGAAAGGTACATGGATTAATTTTGGACTGATAATACTTATTTTTATTCTTCTTGCAGCTAATACTTTAGCTACGATTTCACTAATCGCATTCGTAATCATTATTTATTTGATTTATAAATTTAACGATAAAGCAAGAAAAGGAATTGTTACAAACATAAATACCATGATCACCATGTTACTTGGAGGATTATGGCATGGGTCAAGCTGGAATTTTTTAATTTGGGGAGGGTTGAACGGAATTGGAATTTTAGTGTATAAATATTGGAGGAAAATTAGTCCATGGGAACAAAAAAACGGAAGATTGGCAACCATTTGGAAGATAGCTCTTACTTTTAGCTTTATTACATTTACAAGAGTATTTTTCAGAGCTCCGGACTATCCAATAGCTTCAACGATGTTACACAGAATCTGGAATAATTTTCATCCTGAATTAATTCCAAAAATTATGTCTGGATACTATAAAGTTTGGTTAATTATGCTTTTTGGCTTTATCACACACTGGTTAAGTTATAATTTCAAAGATAAATGGATGGAAAAATTTATAGCTTTACCTCATTGGCAACAAGCATTTATTTCGGCAATAGTTGTTTTCATTGTTTATCAAAGCATCTGTGCTGATATGCAACCATTTATTTATTTTCAATTTTAAATTCTTTAAAATTTTATTTTCAATGATTAAATTTTTCTGAATATATTTGCTATTATGTTCGATTCATCTAAATATAAATATTTGAAGGACATAAATGGTCCCGAAGATCTTAGGAAAACGGATATTAAAGATTTACCTGCGATTTGTCAGGACCTAAGATGTTTTATTATTGAGTCAGCCTCTAAAAATCCCGGACATTTTGGAGCAAGTCTCGGAGTTGTGGAACTTACGGTTGCCCTTCATTATTCATTCAATACTCCTCACGACAGAATAGTTTGGGATGTTGGACATCAGGCTTATGGTCACAAAATACTTACCGGCAGACGCGATAAATTTCATACAAACCGAAAATATAAAGGCATTAGCGGATTCCCAAATCCAAAAGAAAGCGAATACGACAGTTTTGGTGTTGGACATTCATCAACAAGTATTTCTGCTGCTCTTGGAATTGCAAAAGCCTCTTCTCTTTTAGGAATAAAAAGAAACACTATCGCTGTAATTGGAGATGGATCCTTAAGCGGAGGTATGGCTTTCGAAGCACTCAATAACATTGCGGCTTCTAATACAAATGTTCTTATTATTCTTAACGATAATAAAATTGCTATAGACTCAAATACCGGAGCTCTCAAAGAATATTTAACCGATATTGCAACATCAAAAACTTATAATAAGGTTAAGGACGAAGTCTGGAATTTTTTGGGAAGAATAAACAGATTTGGACCAAGCCTACAAAGTTTTACACAAAAAATTGACAATGCAATAAAATCTATTGTCATGCGAAATTCCAATCTTTTCGAATCGCTTGGCATAAGATATTTCGGACCTGTTGACGGTCATGATGTTGTTTTACTTTCACGACTATTCGAAGATTTAAAAGATATTCCGGGACCAAAACTTTTGCATGTAATAACAAAAAAGGGAAAAGGATTTGTACAGGCAGAGCAAAACCAAACTCTCTGGCATGCTGCACCCGGGAAATTCGATATACAAACCGGGGAAATACTTGATGCTGACTGTTCGGAAAATGAACCACAAAAGTTCCAAGACATATTCGGTGATGCAATTGTAGAACTTGCCAAAGCCAACGAAAAAATTGTTGCGATTACTCCGGCAATGCTTACCGGAAGTAGCCTCAACAAAATGATGGAAACATTTCCCGAACGAACTTTCGACGTTGGAATTGCGGAACAACATGCTGTTACTTTTGCAGCAGGACTTGCCATAGAAGGAATGATTCCGTTTTGTAATATATACAGCAGCTTTTCTCAAAGAGCTTACGACCAAATTATTCATGATGTTGCTCTTCAGAATTTGCACGTAGTGTTCTGCCTCGACAGAGCCGGGCTTGTTGGTCAAGATGGTGCTACACATCATGGAGCCTTCGATATTTCGTTTTTAAGATGCATCCCAAATTTAGTAATTTCAGCTCCCAGAGACGAATTCCAACTACGCGACCTGATGTACACTGCACAACTCGAAAAAAATAAATTCCCTTTTGTGATTAGATATCCCAGAGGTAAATCTACATCTCCTAAAAGCAAAATAGAATTTCACGAAATCGAAATAGGTAAAGGCAAAACAATTTTCGAAGGCAACGATATCGCAATAATTTCTATTGGAACTGCAGGAAATATTGCTTATAAAGCCGTGAAAAATTTAAAAAATGAAGGTATTAATATTTCTCTCTTTGATATGATTTTTGTTAAGCCTCTTGATACTAAACTTTTGGATGAAATTTTTAATAAACATAAATTAGTAATAACCGTAGAAGACAACGTAATATCGGGAGGATTTGGGTCAGCAGTTTTAGAGTATAAATCTGATAAAAACTATGCTACAAACCTTATTAGACTTGGCATTCCAGACAGATTTATTGAACACGGCACTCAAGATGAACTGATTAAAGAATGCGGATTTGATGAAAGTTCTTTACAAGAACTTGTTAAAAAAATATATAAAATGTTGATAAAATGTTAATAAAAAAATAATATCTTTACAACCAAAATCAAATTCACTAACATGAAAAAGCTTTTTTGTTTTTTTACATTGATGTTTGGAGCAACTCTGGTTTTTGCACAAGAGATAAATCCTGATCGTACTTTTGTAAATAATTTCTACGATGCTGAAGCGTACATGTATGAAAAAAACTTTGACGCTGCATTGGAATTGCTGCTGAAGTTAGAAGAAATTGACCCAAAAAATCCTAATATATGGTATAAAATAGGATATTGTTACCTCAACACAAGATTATACAAAAAGAATGCTCAGATTTATTTAGAAAAAGCTGTGGATTATGCTAATCCAAATTATAAAGCAGACAACCATCGCGAAACAACCACGCCATTAGAATCTTACCTATACCTTGCAATTGCATATAGAATAAATTACCAATTCGGGCTCAGCCTCGAAACTCTCGACATATTAAGACGTAAACTTAATCCTGCGAAAAAAGAAGATCAGGAATTATTGAAATTGATAGATAGAGAAGAATTTATTACGAAAAATGCAATTGAGTTATACAACAATCCTGTTGAAGCATATCTAAAAAATTTAGGTCCTGAAATAAATTCACCTTATGCCGATCACTCACCGGTAATAGATTTTAATGAAAAAGTTTTGATTTATACATCTAAAAGGCCTCGCGATGGTCAAGCTCCTCAAAATCAAGACGAAGATATTTTTATCAGCAAGAGCAATAATTACAAGTGGCAAAAACCACAAAGACTTGATGCCCCCGTAAATACAAAAGAACACAATGAAGCTTCTATCGGGCTTTCGCTTGATGGCAAACAATTGTTTTTCTATCGCTCGGCTTATAATCTTGCAGGGAATGTATATGTCACTGAATCAGAAGATGGATACAATTGGAGCGAACCAAAATTATTACGTGAGGATGTAAACACAAAATATCGCGAAACTCACGCAACAATTACTCCCGATGGTAATGCAATATTTTTTACAAGCGATCGTAAAGGAGGTTTTGGCGGTACTGATATTTATGTGATGAGAAAACTACCAAACGGAAAATGGAGTCGTCCTCAATTATTACCAGATCAAGTAAATACACCATACGACGAAGAATCTCCGTTTGTTCATCCCGATGGAATCACCTTGTTTTTCAGTTCTAAAGGACATAACACAATGGGTGGCTATGATGTATTTTATACTAAAATGAACAGAGACGGAAGTTTTACCGAACCTGTTAACCTAGGCTATCCAATAAATACTCCAGATGACGACGTTTCTTATGTAATGAATATGGATGGACGAAGAGGTTATATTGCAACTGTTAAAGATGACAGTTTCGGAGACCTCGACATTTACGAAATTATTCAATCCGGAGTCTATGATAACAATTTAATCGTTTATGACGGTATTGTTTCTGATATCAACAATAATATTCCTTCGGATCTTGTTGTAGCTGTTAGAGATGTTAAGACTGAAGAGTATGTAGGAATATACAGACCAAATAAAAAAGACGGAAAGTATCTGATTGTCTTGTTACCTGACAATTCTTATGAAATCTCTTATGAAGCTTCCGGATTCTTAATCCATTCTATTGAATATACTCCTACTCGCGATGATGTAAAAAAATTCTCAACTTCATTTTTACCAATTGAACTTGACCCAGTTCTGCTACAGGCTTATTTGATGCACGACTTTGTTTATTTTAACGAAGGAGACATGGAACTAGATAATGAAGCTATATCAATTTTAAATAAAGTTATTCAAAAATCCAATGAATGGAAAGGAGAATCCCCTGCCGGACTTATAATAAATATTAACCTACCCATAGTTGGAGCTGATCCAATAAAAGATAACAAAAGATCGAGTGCTATTATTTCGTATCTAACTTCTAAAGGAATTGACAAATCCAAAATTTATCTCAATGGTTCTTATCCACAGGGTTATAATGATGTTTATGGCCTCGACATTCGTGAACGCAAACAACTTATTGCTTCTACCCTCCCTGTAGAAGAAGAAATTGTTACCAAAGAAAAGAAAACTATTACTATTGAAAACATTTTATTCGACTTTGACAAGTACAACATTAAACCGCAATACATTCCAAATCTGGAAATTCTTGCTAATTTCTTGATTGATAATCCCAATGCTCAGATCGAAATCGAAGGACATACCGATATTCTTGGGTCCAATGAATATAACTATTTGCTATCTTATCGAAGAGCAAAATCTGTTAAAGACTTCCTTGTTAACAAAGGAGCTAAACCAGAAAACATTATTACCACAAAATACGGAAAAGAAAGACCTATTGCTGCCAACACAACACCTGACGGGAGAGATAATCCTGCCGGTAGAAGACTTAACAGACGCGCTGAATTTAAAGTTTTAAATCAAGGATACGAAAGTCTGTTGGTAGTTAAACCTTTAACTCCGGATCAAAGTCTGGCAATGGCTGATAACCTTAGTGGTACTAATGTTGTAGTTGATCCAAGTAAAAAATACACTATTCAGATATTCGCTCTTAAAAATCCAAAACCAATCGAATATTTTGCTGACCTCGTTGGTGTAAAAATGCACGTAAGCGAAGACGGTTGGTATAGATATTATGTCGGAGAATTTAATTCGTACAAAGAGGCAAAAGACGCTTTGGAAAATCTTAAAAAACAGGGTTATAACCCATTCATCAGAAAATTAAACTTCTTTGAAAAATAAAGGTTAACATAAAATTATAAAGACCATCAAAAAATAAGATGGTCTTTTTTCTTTTATAATATCACAATATTCCCGTGTTTTGCGAGTTCATTGATAAGTTTCACTGTTTCGTTGATTTTTACTAATAGCTCCGATTTTTTTTCTGCATCGTGGTTTTCAATTGCAGATTTCAATTCAGACTGTAGTTTTTGTTGTAGTTCTCTAAGAATCTTGAGTTTATATAGTATAAAAAGAGATAACAATATTTCAACAAGATTTTTTTCCTCTGACACAGGCGTGGAATTAAATCTTTCCCAGATCTTACTTATTTTATATTTATCCGTAATAACATTAATAGCTGTCTTGGAGATTTCGGGATCAGGATGATTTACAAAAAATGAAACCTGAATTTCTTCACCTTTTTGATTAATTTCATCAATAATTTTAAAAATCTTCTCGTGAACAACATTTTTTAATTCAAGTTCATCGTTTTTTAATTCATAGATAATATAATCTGCTACTTTAATATCAATTTTTTCATTGTTATCGGTTCTAAATGTAATTATTTCATTTCCGTAAAGCAATAATATTCTTATGATAAGATTCTCCTGTTCTTCATAGGTAATTCCGGGAGCGTAAGATGGCAATTTTGGAATTTTAGAGGCAATGGTTCGCTCCTTTATTTGCTGTAATTTATTCTGGTCATTTATTATTTTGCTTCTGATTTTTGCAACTTCTGAATATATTACAGATTCTTCTATTTCTAATCGCATTTCACATTCCTTGATATAAACAGTACGTTTAATATCATCGTCAATTACAGCAATACTTTTAACAATTTCTTTAATTAGATTTGATTTTTTTACTGGATCATTTTTGGCATCTTCTTTCAGAATAGAAATTTTAAATCCAATAAAATCTACCTCATTTTCGCTGATAAATTTTAAAGTTTCTGCAGCTCCATGTTTTCTTGCATAAGAATCAGGGTCTTCACCATCGGGAAACAATACAACCCTCACGTTTATACCTTCGGACAATAACATATCAATTCCACGCATGGAAGCTTTTATACCTGCAAAATCTCCATCGTAAAGGATAGTAACATTTTCGGTGAATCTGTGTATTAATCTGATTTGATCCTCAGTAAGAGAAGTACCCGAAGAAGCAACAACATTTTTTATTCCGCTCTGGTGTAACGATAAAACATCAGTATATCCCTCAACAAGATAGCACTTTTCTAATTTTATTATTTCTTGTTTAGCCTGAAATAATCCGTATAAAACTTTTGACTTATTGTAAACTATTGATTCCGGGGAATTAAGGTATTTCGATACGGATTTATCTGAGCTCAAAGTTCTCCCGCCAAAACCAATAACTTTTCCTGTAAGATTAAAAATGGGGAACATAACCCTACCTGCAAAACGATCAATACTCTCCGTACTGCTTTTTACAATCGTAAGCCCTAATTTTTCGAGTTTATCAAGTTTATATCCCTTTGACAATGCAAGTTTAGTTAAATAATTCCGTTCCGACGGACTATATCCAAGCCGAAATTCCTTGATAATTTTTTCTGTAAATCCCCGTTCCTTAAAATATGACAGTCCTATAGTATTTCCCTCATGGTGGTTAAATAGTACATCAGCAAATTGGTTTGCGGCAAATTCGTTTACGATAATCAGGCTTTCCCTCTCGTTTATGAGATTTTTTTCTTCGTCGCTCAGTTCTCTCTCTTCGATAGGTATACCATATTTGGACGCGAGATATTTAAGAGCCTCTACATAACTCATGTGCTCGTAATCCATGATAAAGTTGATAGCATTTCCTGCTTTGCCACAACCAAAACATTTATAGATGCCCTTTGCTTCGCTTACAGTGAATGAAGGTGTCTTTTCATTATGAAAAGGACATAATCCTAGGTGATTTGCCCCCTTACGTTTTAAAGAAACAAAATCCCCTATAACATCTACAATCTTCGCAGTTTCAATTATTCTCTCTATTGTTTCTTTACTTATCATTTTTTTATTTTGGCTAAATTAGTTATTTTTAAAGCTATTTTGAAATTTAATTATTAACAAAATGAAGAATAAAATTTTACTAAAAGAAGTTTGTTTACATTTTTTAAAAGAAAATCTTAATAATGTTGATCCCGGTCATGATATTTTACATTCGGTAAGAGTTTTTAATCTTTCTCAAAAAATTGCACAAAATTATACAGTTAAAAATAATCTGATAATTGCTGCTTCACTTCTACATGATGTGGCAGATTCTAAATTTTCCGACAATCAGGAATTTATTAAAAATAAAATTTATACCTTCCTTGTTAATCAAAATTTCAACCATTCGGAAATAGATGAATTTTTCTTCATAATTGAAAATATTTCTTTTTCGAAAAACAGTTACTTAACTGACGAATGCAGTTTAGAATTAAAAATAATTCAGGATGCAGACAGACTTGATGCAATTGGAGCAATTGGTATTGCCAGAGCTTTCAGCTATGGAGGTTTTAAAAATAGACCTATTTTTTGCAGTGTTAATAATCTTTACTCAAAAAATCCCGAAAAAAATTCAACAATACAGCATTTTTACGATAAACTACTTCTGATAAAAAATCTTTTAAACACACCCGAAGCAAAACAGCTAGCAGAAAAAAGACATAATTTCATGCATGATTTCTTAAATGAATTCTATTCAGAATGGTTTTTACAAATCTAAGATCATCACCAATAAAACTTCCTAACCAACCAACCAACCAACTAACCAACTAACTAACCAACTAACCAACCAACTAACCAACCAACTAACTAACCAACTAACCAACCAACTAACCAACCAACCAACTAACTAACCAACTAACCAACCAACTAACCAACTAACTAACTAACTGACTAACTAACTGACTAACCAATCTATCCATAGAAACCAAATATCCCGAATGTAGAAAAATAATCTCGTTATTATTAACAATTATTAAAAGTGGAAGTTGCTTAATTTCACTGTTTAAATTTAAAAGCTCATAATTTTTATCAACAAAAAACTCCACATTAAATTTTTCAATTGCGGATAAGTGAATTTTATTGTCATCAATTAGAAAAATTGTTTTAATACTATGTTGATGTAGATTTTTATTTTCTTTATTAAGATCTGATATTAAATGCAGAGAAGGTTCTTCATTAGGATTAACCCAGCACAATACCGTAAACCCATTTTTATTCAGGATTTCAGATGAATTTATCGCAGCAGAATACTTATTATAAACAGTTTTATTTTTCAAAACTTTCTTCTCGATTTTAAAATTTGGAACTTCCAGACTATAAAATGGTACTACAGTAACTTTATTTTTAGAAATTTTAAAGTATGTTCTTTTAACATATGAATTCCCGTTTAAATCTCTTTTGGAGATTGTTAACATATAATTGCCTTCAGGAAGTTCTATTCCTTCAATAAAATTTTGAATTGAGAAGCCCCATTCATATTCTAGAGTTTGTATTTTATTTTTATCTATATTGGCGATTGTAAAATCACTCCAATATTTTTGATTTGGATTTCCAATTTGAATGTTAAGTTTTAATATTCCTTTGTCTTTGCTTAATTCGTTATAAAACTCATACCAAATCTTATTGTTTATATCATATATATGCACAGACTTAAAAACCTTATCAAAATATGCAGGGATACCCAAACTTCTGCATAAAGCAACACAATAAATCATCTTTGATTTAACATCTGCAATTTTATATTTATTAACAGCGGCAGGAGATATTGCCACGTTATAAGAATTCAATTCAGAAAAATCAACACGGTCAAAAGTAGTAATTACAGTATCAACGTAATTTATAATGTTTTTAACATTAGAATAAAAAAGATTTTTCAAACCTTCATCAATGCTGCCCAAAATATTTTTTCTATATTTCCTTAACGGTTCAAATTCAATCCTTGGAGACAAGACAAATTTTATAAATAATTCATCATCTAGCTGCGGATTTTTATTTTCTAAAGAATAAAATAAATGTTCCTCAAGTATTTCAGTTTTAGTGTCAATTAAATCTTTTTCCGGCAAATTATAAATCAGCTCTGATGCATATTTCTGTATGTTTTTATATGATGCTGAAATTAAAAAATTCTCAATTTCCTGCCAATTCCCGGCTGCTTTAATAAGGTATTCCTGAAGTTTTTTGTCATATTTAAATGTTTTGCAAAACAAATCTCCCATATTTTTAGTATAAAATCCCGATATTTTACTGTTTCTTAGAGAATCGTTATGATGAATTCTTTTTTGAGTTTCAGTAAAATCTATTTCCTGTCTGCTAATTTTATACCCAACGGGAGCATAATAAACAGAAAATTCATCAGGCAGATTATTTTGTTTTAAATCAATTTTAATCACACTAGTACTTTCAGGCAACAGATGAACAAATCCGAATAAGGAATCTTTAACTGCAATCACATCAAGACTGCCGTATCCTATCTCAAAAATACTGTAACCCTTAAATCCCGAATTAGAGATATGAATAGGATATAATTCACAATAATTCAGAACATAAAATTTTATTTCAGCATTTAAAATAGGAACTCCATCTATTACAGGTACAACAATTATTTTTTTTGTTTGAGCATAATCCGATGTTCTATTAATAAATCTAAAGTTAGGATTATCCGACAAAGTTTTTAAATTTTGATTTTTCCCGCCAAATTCTCTTGTATGCACCAGAATAGCTCTTGTTGCATGTTCAGAAAACCACCCGTAATTTAATATTGGAGCAGGCTCACACGCACCTATGTATTTCCAGTTGCCATTGACATAAACTTCTACCCAGGCATGATTATCATCTGTGTGAGCCCATCTTGGTACATAAACCTGCCTTGCAGGAATACCAACAGAACGCAATGCTGTTACCAGAAAAGTAGATTCTTCACCACAACGACCATAGCAAGCTTTAATCGCATCCATCGGACTTATGGTACGTTCATCTGTTCCACGATAAGTAATCATTGAATGACACCTGTTGTTTACTTCAAGAACAACCTTTTCAACACTGCTATCTTGCCATAGTTTTAAATCATGAAACAAATTATAAAAATAAATACGTGCAGTATCAGGAACTTCATTATTCACACGATAAGGCAATACGTAATGTTTAAAAATTTCCTCCGGAATATCTTTTGCCCATGAAAAATTTTTTCTGGCAAGAATAGCATAATCAACCTGAGTTTTAAAAAACTCGAAATCAAATTCCATAATATCAGATAATGGCATATAAGCCACTAAAAATTTTAAATATTCTATCTGAAGAGAATCTATTTGAGTGTTTTCGATTTCATCAAAAACTTTTATGCCATATTTAGATAAAATTTCTTCTTTAAAATTATAATCTTCCGAAAAATCATTAGAATTACTATTTGTTGAATATTTTCCACAGGAAAGAATTAATGCAATAGATATAAATAAAAAACAAAAAGAAAATTTCATGAAAATCAACCCAAATTAGAAATCTTTTGCAACATTTTAAGATCAATAATTTTAATTCGACGGCCTTCAACAGAAATTACTCCTTCCTGAGCAAAAGCCGACAATGTTCTTATGGCATTACTGGTGGTCATGTTGCTCAGACTTGCCAGATCTTCGCGTGAAAGAAGTGCCTTAATTGTTTTGCCATCTTCATAAAATCCGTAATGATCAATTAAAAACAACAAGGATTCTGCTAATCTCCCACGTATATGTTTTTGAGTGAGACTTACAGTTCGCATATTTGATACACCAAGCTCTGTAGCAAGAGATTTTAAAATAGCAAAAGTAAAATCCATATTTTTTTTCATTACATAAAACAGAGCATTTCTTTCAATTGTGCAAGTTATGCAGTTTTCAATAGCAACTGCTGAGGCAGAATAATTTTGTTCTGCAAATAGTGCTCGATATCCAATAAAACCTCCGGGTTTCGACAATCGAATTATTTGATCGCGGTTCCCTGCTCCTTCCTTAAAAATCTTTGCCTTACCCTCAACTAAACAAATTAACCCCGAAGGTTTTGTATTCTCCTGAAAAATAATCTCATTTTTTTTATAACTCTTACAATCAGTATTATCCAATAAAAATATTTTTTCTTCCTGAGTAAGCTTCATAAACATTGAATCAGGAGTTTTAAATAATTTTTCTTTTGCCGACAGATATTGTTTCATAAAATATTATATTAATATAAGTTAACAAAAATATAAATTTTACGCTAACCAAAGAAGAATTTAAATTTCTTTATAAAAAATTCCTTCATGGTTCGGAATCGGATTTAATAAAAAAACATTTGTATAATAATTATCCAGTACTTGTGTTAAACAAACAAAAAACTATCCAATAGCAAATCAAAAAAAATAGTGGATAACAGTAAAAAAACAATGTTTATTGACTTAAACCCTTGCTTTAGAATTAAAGATTATATGTCTGTATTTTTTTTGATTAATCATCATTTATGATTTTTTTTTATTTTTTTTTATTTTTTTTCATTTAAATAAAAATTATTCTTATATTTGCATAAGAATTAAGCAAACAATTTATTAACTAAATTTTACGGATATGAAAAGAACTACGATTTTTGCAACTTTAATGTTGATTTCAGTAATTGTTTTTGGACAAATGACATTTGAAAAGAAAACAATTAGCACTCCTGTTAAAGATGGAGATTCTAGAGACCTCGCTAATAAAAGTATTTTTTGGCAAAATGATTTCTCTAATCCTTCAGAATGGTCAATGGAATGGATGCAAAGCAATCCAAACGATGGTCCTTGGGTAATCGGAACTTCAGGACCTTCAGGATCCTTCTCAACTGGCATGGGTCCTATTAATTCAACCACAGCAGCAAACGGTTTTGCAATGTATGATTCAGATGCAATTGGTGGTGAGGTAGGAGAACAAGATTCGAAAATTATTTACAATGGAACCATTGACTGCTCAGAACATCCGAAAGTAGCTGTAATGTTTGAATCTTATTACAGAAAATTCTACGGCCATCCCTACCTAGAAGTTAGTACCGATGGTACAAACTGGACATCATTTGAAGTACACACTAATTTGAATGTAAACCAATCATCTGCTAATCCTACTTTAGTTACCGTAAATATTACTGCTGTTGCAGGCAATCAACCTGCCGTATATTTAAGATTTAGATATCAGGGAGAATGGGACTATGCTTGGATGGTTGATGATGTTGTTATGTTCGATGCTCCGGATTACGACGTTGAATTACAACAAGTTAGATTAAACTTCTGGCCTGATTATGCTAACTATGGCTACTCAGGATTTTACGGTCAAATTCCTTTAGAACAATTATCAGTTTATGAATTGCCAATTTGGTTTGGTGGCGTTATTAAAAATTTAGGAAGCCAAACTGTAACTCCGAAACTCGATGTTACCATTACAAATCCAGCAAATTCTCAAATTTTCTCACAGACCTACAACATGGCAAATCCATTAACAACAGAAGGATTTGACACATTAAAACCAAATTACCAGGATATTAACACTGCCTTTATTTGGACAAACCCACAAATCGGTGAATATAAATTTAATTTCTTAGCAGGTATTATTGGTCAAGATGATGAAAATCCTGTAAATAATACCAAAAATTACAGTGTATTTGTAACTCACAACGATTATGCTCATGATAACGGCAACTATACAGGTCAATGGAGTACTTGTAACTATACAGGTGGCTGTGTTGATGGTGACATAATTGGTGTTGAATATAAATTCTTCCAAACAACCAAAATAAATCATCTCAATTTCTGGGTTGGCGGGTTATCAACTGTAGGTTCTTCCTACATTGCTAAAATAATGTTCTGGGACGAAGGTGGAAATACATGGTCAGAACTTTCAAGCAGCGACTTTATTACAATTGAAAATACTGCACAAGTTGGAACATGGCATACTGTAACTTTCCTCGACGAAGTATTTGTTAACGTTGCAGAAGGTGAAGAAACCAATATACTTGCTGCTATTGAATACTACCCGGGTTCAGGAGGACATTTCAGAATTGGTATTGATGGTACCGCTCCTACTAATGGTTTTGAAACATGGATGTTTTTTGCAGGTGAAGGACAATGGTACTACTATGGTGGTACTCATGTACCTTTAATCAGATTAAATGTTGGCGAACCTTCAAATGTTGCTATTCAAGAAGCAGGTTCTGTTAGCGTTTACCCAAATCCAAGCAATGGAATTATTTCAGTTGCTAACGTAGAAAATGCTAATATCGAAGTTATTAACATGATGGGTCAGGTTGTTAAATCTGTTAAATCAGAATACGAAATCAGCAGCATTGATCTTTCAAACTTTGCTAACGGAACTTACTTTGTAAGAGTTGTTAAAGGAAACGAAGTTTCTACTCTTAAAATTAACCTTGTTAAATAAATCTTCATTAAGTTGTTTTTAAGGAGGCTAACATTAAAGTTAGCCTCTTTTTTTTGCAACCATTTATAATTTTTATGGTCTGTTTAACGTTATTCAAATTTTTTTGTTTATTTTTACATTTAATAATTTTTAAAACTATTTATATGAAAAAATTTATAGCATTTGTATTCAATTTTTTTCTAATCATTTCTGTTCTTCAATCGCAAAAAGTTGTAAATCTCCAATCAATTTCTAATAGTACTGAAATTGGAGATGTAACAAAAGATTCCTTTAGTTTTAGTTGCAATATAGGAACAATCGAATTAACAGATGTAAAAACAGTAGATGGGAATTATGTCAGATTATCAATACCGGAATTTTATCCTGACAATAAAACCGGTTATCCTGAACTTCCGGTTATTTCAAAAATTATTGAAATTCCTGAAGGCTCTGACATTATGGTTAATGTAATCAGTTACAACGAACAGATAATAAATTTGAATGAAATAGGTTTTGAATTTAAAATTTATCCTAATCAACCCTGGCTCTTAAAAAATCAGGATCCCGCCTCAGTTCAATTTGTAAAAGCCGATGAAGTATATAAAAATCATGAATTTTACCAAACTGAATTAATAAAAGTTGTTACCGGAAGCAAAATAAGAGGTGTTCAAACAGGGAACATAATTATTTCTCCTTTTTCTTATGATATTGAGACCAACTCTCTGATAATAAAAAACAATATTCAGGCAGAAATAAAATTTAAAAATGCTGACCTGCCCAATTATGAAAAATCAAAATCTTCAAAGTATTCCCCTCATTTCGAAAATATTTACAAAAAAATCTGGAATTATACTCCCCCTGCAAATAAAGACGCTTTATCTAAATATCCAATTAAATATGTTATCGTAGCAAATAGAATGTTTGAAACTACACTTCAACCATTTATCGAATGGAAAACGAAAAAAGGTTTTAAGGTCATTGTTGGCTATACAGACGAAATTGGTACCTCTGCCGCAAACATTAAATCTTTTGTTCAAAATCTTTATCAATCAGGAACAGAAGAAGATCCTGCACCTACATATTTACTATTGGTTGGTGATGTTGCACAAGTTGCTACTAATCAGCTTTCAAATCATGTTTCGGATATGTATTTTGGAGAATTTGACGGCGGCGGAGACTATATCCCTGAAATGTATGTAGGTAGATTTTCTGCAACCAATACATTACAACTCGAAACAATTATTGAAAAAACCCTAATGTTCGAACAATACACATTCCCCAATCCTGATTACCTTGCTGAGGTAGTTTTGGTTGCCGGTGATGATGCAACATACGGACCCACTCACGCGAATGGACAGATTAATTATGCACATAATTATTACTTTAATACATCACATGGCGTTACAGATTACACATACCTATACCCGCAATCAAGTTCTCAAGCTTCAGCAATAATTTCTACTATCAGCAACGGCGTTGGTTTTGTAAACTATACAGCTCATTGCTCTTCAAGTGGCTGGGCAGGACCGAGCTTTACTACTTCAAATATTCCTTCATTAGCAAATGAAGATGAATATTTTTTCAGCATAGGCAATTGCTGCCAATCTAACAAATTCGAAGAACAAGAATGCTTTGGCGAAGCTCTTTTAAGAACTTCAAAAAAAGGAGCAGTTGTACATATCGGTGGTTCTAATAACACCATGTGGAACGAAGACTTTTACTGGAGTGTAGGCATAACTTCCAATATAACAGCTAATCCTACCTACGAACAAACAACTCAAGCTGCTTATGATCATTTATTCCATTTGAATGGTGAAGAAGAATACTCAACTGCAGCACAGATAAATTTCATTGGTAATATGTCTGTTTATCAAAGTACCTCATCACAAAAGAAGTATTATTTCGAAATTTATCACGTTATGGGAGATCCATCATTGATGCCTTATGTTGGAGTTCCTCCACAAGTATATGCAGATTATTTGCCTACACTATCTATCGGAATGTCTTCATTACAAGTTTTTACAGAACCCGGAGCTTATGTAGCAATAAGTTTAGAAGGAGAACTCTTGGATGCAAAACTAGCAGACATTTCCGGCGTAGTAGAATTGCAATTCCCTACAATGACAAATGTTGGAACTGCTGATATAGTAATTACAAAACAATTCCGAGCTCCTCACATTTCAACTATTCAAATTATTCCGAATAACAGCCAATATGACGCAATGTTACAAACAATAATCATTCCCGAAGCTGTAATACATATCTCTAACGCTTCTGTTAGCCCTCAATTCAAAATATTAAACCTCGGACAAATAAATCTTAATTCAGTTACAGTGGGTTATCAATTAAATAATGAAGAACCTGTAGAAATCAACTGGACTGGAGATCTTGCATTTTTAGAATCTGAGATAGTAACATTCCCCGAAATTACTTTACCACAAGGAACATCAACAATTACTGCTTACGTTTCTTCACCTAACGAACAAGTAGATGAATATCCAGATAATGACACAAGAACAAAAAACATTTTAGTTTATTCCGGAAATGCACAACTCACCGAAATAACAAATCCTGTTGGATCTTTGTGTAATATTACTACTACAACGCCCTCAGTTAAAATAAAAAATCTTGATTCATATCCACTTACATCTGCAACAATTCATTATTCATGCAATGGAGTTGAAGACACATATAATTGGACAGGAAATCTCGAACAAAATCAAATTGCAACGATCACATTCCCCGAAAACGAATTTCCACAAGGTGAAAACACTATCACATTCAACATTATTTCAGTTAATGGAGGCAGCAATCTTGCAAGTACAGGAACAAGTATTTCTACAGATTTTAATGTAATTTCGAGTGGACAACTCGTAAAAATTGACATTCTTACAGACTACTATCCAAATGAAACTTCATGGAAATTATTTGATGCAAATCAAAATATCGTATTTTCAGATGGTCCATATCCATTAACACCCAGAAACACATTGTACAGTTATGAATTATGTTTAAACTTTGGTTGTTATACATTTGCTGTTTATGATAGTTATGGAGACGGGATGAACGGCTCTACATGGTTTAATCCGGCTAAAGGAAAAATAACAATAACTAATCTATCAACAACCGATATTATATGGGATTGGACAGCAAGCGGTAATTGGAGCTCATATACTTATGATTTCTGTTTAATTTCTTCCTCTTTGGAAAATCCAACTCTATCAAATTTTGGCATCTATCCTAACCCAAGTAGCGGAATGGTTTTCGTTACAAACGACAAAGAAATACAAAATATTCAAGTTTATTCTATCGGCGGACAATTATTGAAAAATATAAATGTAAATTCAAATTCTGCTGTTGTTGATATAGAAAACCTGCCTGCCGGAATATATGTTTTTATGGTTGCCACAGAAAATTCTGTTAATCACTCTAAAGTCATTAAACAGTAAAAAAATTTCAAATAGTGATTTTAAGAGCTTGCAAATGTGCGGGCTCTTTTTTATATTTGAAAAAAAACATGAAACGAATTTGCCCTGTTTGTAAATCCCAATTCGATGGCAGAATTGACAAAAAATTCTGTAGCGATTATTGTAGAAATACTTTCAACAATCAAAAATATCAAGACATAAACAATTATTCGCGGCGAATTAATCGAATTTTAAAACAAAACCGCAAAATTCTGCACGATTTATTTTCACGAAACATTACTAAAATAAATAAAGAAAAGCTATTAAGCTACGGTTACAATTTCGACTTTTTAACCAATATTTATAAAACCAAAAACGGAAAAGAATACCATTATTGCTACGACTATGGCTACACCGAACTCGAAGACAACATTTGTCAGATTGTTCAGAAAAAAGAGTACGTTGGATAAAACCATAGTTAACAACTTGTAAGATTTTTTGTTAATTTGAATATTGCAGACTATCTTTGCATAAACTTTAAACTTTAAACTAATGATAAAATTAACCGATAACTACAAAATAGAAGAAAGTATCATTTATATTATTGAAAGCAAAGAGCAACTGGATAATTTACAATTAAACAACGACGAAAAAGAATATGCACTTAAAAAATTTGAAAGCGAAAAAGATTTCGTTTTTATTAATTCATTTTTTAAATTCAATTTTATAATTTTTGTAAAGAACGAAAAAGATATTAATAGCCTTAAAGAAAATCTACGTAAAAAATCCGATAAGATTATAAAAATCCTTGATGAAGAAAAAATAGAAACAATTAATATACTGGATATTTCCCAAAATAATTATGAACTAGTGCTTGCAGAAGCTCTTGCTTTAAATTGTTATGATTTCACAAAATATTTTAATGAATCCGATAAAAAGAAACATTCATTAAAAGAAATTAAAATTATTTCCACAAAGGATAATGAAAATAAGATTTTTAATCTGAATGCCTTGATAGAAGGAGTTTTTCATGCAAGAGATATTGTTAATGAACCGGCTTCGTACATGACTGCAAAGAAGCTTTCGGAAACTATAGTTGAACTGGGGAAAAAATATGGTTTTAAAACAGAAGTACTGGATAAGGGTAAAATTGAAAGTTTGAAAATGGGGGGGATAATTGCTGTGAATCGTGGCAGTGCAGAACCTCCTACACTTACAATCATGGAATACTCTCCTGAAAATTCAATAAATGAAAAACCAATAGTTCTTGTAGGTAAAGGTTTAGTTTTTGATACCGGAGGTATAAATTTAAAACCTTCGGGTTCGCTCGAAACAATGAAAAGCGATAAAGCAGGAGCTGCAGCTGTAATTGGATTGTTTTGTGCTGTAGCAATGGCAAAATTACCTTTAAAACTTATCGGGTTAATTCCTGCCACTGACAATCGCCCCGGAAATAATGCCTATGTTCCTCAAGATATAATTACAATGTTCGATGGAACTACCGTTGAGGTTTTAAATACAGATGCCGAAGGCAGACTAATATTGGCAGATGCTCTTGCATATGCAAAAAAATATTCACCTGAATTAGTAATTGATATAGCAACACTAACAGGTGCTGCCATTGTTGCAGTTGGCGAAAAAGTTTCTGCAATAATGGGTAATGCCAAAAATGAAATTAAAACTTTTTATAATATTGGATTAGAACAATGGGAACGCGTTATTGAATTTCCTCTATGGGATGATTATAAAGAACTAATAAAATCAGATGTAGCAGACCTGAAAAATGTAGGACCACGCTGGGGTGGTGCAATTACAGCTGCAAAATTCCTCGAACATTTTACGGATTATCCGTGGATACACCTCGATATTGCCGGACCGGCATACTCCGAAAGTCGCGACAGCTATAGAGGCATTGGAGGCACCGGTTTTGGAGTTAGACTAATTTTCAATTTTTTATTAAACCGAATTTAAAACATTAAATATTTAATTATGAGTAAAAAGTTAAAAATAGGTATAACCCAGGGTGATATAAACGGAATAAGCATAGAAGTAATACTAAAAGCTTTTAATGATCCAAGATTTTACGAAGATGATATTTTTATCGTTTACGGTTCCCCAAAGGTCATTGCCTACTATAAAAAGAATTTTGAACTGAATTTTCCGCATCAAACAATATCTAAAGCTGAGCAGGCTAAAGCAAAAATTATAAATATTATTAATTGCAACAGCGAAGACATAAAAGTTGAAATGGGAGAATCAACAGAAATTGCAGGTCTGGCAGCATACCAAGCACTCGAAAAAGCGTGTGCAGACATCAAGGATGGGCATATTGATGTTTTGGTTACAGGACCTATAAACAAAAAAAATATCCAAGCAGCAGGTTTTAATTTTCCCGGACATACTGAATATCTTTCAAAAAAATTCTCCGATGGTGATAACCTTATGATTTTAATGAATGATCAAATTAAAATAGGAATCATTACAAATCACGTTCCCATTGCTCAAATTCCTTCCGTTCTAACAAAAGAATTAATTTTAAAAAAAATAAAGATTTTTAACGATAGCCTTAAATCGGATTTTGGTATTTCTAAACCAAAGATTGCAATATTATCTCTTAACCCCCATTGCGGAGATGAAGGTCTTTTGGGACAGGAAGAGCAAACAATAATTATTCCTGCAATAAAGGAAGCTGTTTCAAAAAATATCATGGCTTTTGGCCCCTACCCAGCCGATGGATTTTTTGGCGCAATGAAATTCAGAGATTTTGATGGAGTTCTAGCAATGTATCACGACCAAGGATTAGCTCCCTTTAAAATAATTGCATTTGAAGACGGTGTTAACTTTACTGCCGGATTATCTATCATCAGAACATCGCCTGCCCATGGAACAGCTTATGATATTGCAGGAAAAGGAATTGCAAACGAACAATCTTTCCGTAATGCTGTTTATGTTGCAAAAGATATTTATTTTAACAGAAATGCTCTTCAGATTCTCGAAATCCAGAGAGTTAACCTCGAAGCACTTAAAAAAGATATTGAAGAAATTAATAAAAACGGTGAATAATGACTTTGTTTACAAAACAAGAAGCTTTACATTATCATAGTAAGGAACGTAAAGGGAAAATAGAGGTAATCCCGTCCAAAGAATTTTCAACACAAAAGGACCTTTCTTTGGCATATACGCCCGGAGTGGCCTTACCATGTTTGGAAATAAAAAACGACAAAAGCCTCGTTTACGAATATACTGCAAAATCAAATCTGGTGGCGGTAATAACTAATGGAACAGCAGTTCTTGGTTTGGGTAACATCGGAGCAGAAGCCTCTAAACCTGTAATGGAAGGTAAGGGCCTTTTATTTAAAGTTTTTGCCGACATTGATGTTTTTGATATTGAAATTAATGAAAAAGACCCTCAAAAATTTGTAGAAATTGTAAAATCCCTTGAACCTACTTTCGGAGGCATAAATCTGGAAGACATTAAATCACCTGAATGCTTTTATATCGAAGATGAACTAAAAAATCAAATGAATATTCCGGTATTCCATGACGACCAACACGGTACTGCTATTATTGCAGGAGCGGCCTTGTTAAATGCACTTGAAATTACCGGAAAGAAAATTCAAGACGTTAAGGTTGTTTTCAGTGGTGCAGGAGCAGCAGGACTAAGCTGCGCCAAACTATTTGTAAAACTTGGCATAAACAAAAATAATCTTATAATGTGCGACTCAAAAGGTGTTGTTAGAAAAGACAATGTCAGTAACCCGCACCAGCTTGAATTTGCAACTGATCAAAACCTTAAAAACTTAAGCGAAGCAATAAAAGATGCTGATGTTTTTGTCGGTGTTTCAGTAGCCAATGTATTAAGTCCTGAAATGCTCCTAACCATGAACAAGAATCCAATTGTTTTTGCTTTGGCAAATCCCGACCCCGAGATAAATTACGAAATAGCTATTGAAACAAGAAATGATTTAATAATGGCTACCGGACGCAGCGATTATCCAAATCAAGTAAATAATGTACTTGGGTTTCCTTTTATTTTTAGAGGGGCTTTGGATGTAAGGGCTAACAAAATAAACGAAGAAATGAAACTCGCTGCTGCACAGGCTCTGGCAAAGCTTGCACATGAACCTGTACCTGAATATGTTTGTAAAGCATATCATAAAGACCAAATCGTTTTTGGCAAAGATTATATTATTCCGAAACCTCTGGATCTTAGAGTAATAGAATATATAGCTCCGGCAGTTTCAAAAGCAGCAATGGATTCGGGAGTTGCAACAATTAATATTGACGACTTTGAAGAATACAAAAAAATTCTCAGAAATAGAGTAGAAAGAGTACAAAATATTTTTAATAATCTAGGATAATTTTGGACAATACTAAGATAAAAATCGCTTTAGTCGACACTAAAGATAATATTATCGGATATGCCGATAAAATTCAAGTACATCAACAAGGACTTCTTCATAGAGCTTTCTCGATATTTATTTTTAATAATAATATGGAATTACTCCTTCAAAAAAGAGCAGCATCGAAATACCACTCACCACTGTTGTGGACAAACACCTGCTGTTCTCATTTTATCGAAGGAAAAGAATTTGTTGACTATGCCCATGAAAGGTTAGTATATGAAATGGGAATTAAGTCGGAATTAAAGTATATCTTTAAATTTCATTACAAAATACATTTTGATAATAACCTTATTGAAAACGAAATTGACCATGTATTTTTTGGCATTTACAACTCTGAACCTTCTATAAATACTTTGGAAGTTGATGATTTTATATGGATAAATTTTCAAAATCTCCGTGCTGAAGTAAAGCTAAATCCTCAGCTATATACCTATTGGTTCAAAGAATCTTTAAACCATTTTAGCTCTAAACAAGTGAGCGATTTTATTAAAAACCAAAATTCCTAATCCTTATACAAAAGCACTTTTTCAATTTTTGTACCTGAGATTCGTAAAATTTTAAACCTTATATTTCTGTTATTATCTGTAATATTAATGAGAGCATTTTCTTTTGGAAAACTACCGGTATGATGGAGAATATAGCCTGCTATTGTCTCGTATTCATCTGATTCGCTCAGGTTAAGATCAAATTCAAGATTTAATAAATCAACCTCCTGAGAGCCTGAAATAATATAATTTCCTTCTTTTGTAATAATAACTTTAGCATCAGGATTATCGTGTTCATCTTCAAATTCACCGAAAATTTCTTCAATAATATCTTCAACAGTTACTAAGCCACTTGTAGCTCCAAATTCATCAACAACCACGGCAATGCTTTTCTTAGATTTAAGAAGTTTTTCAAAAAGTTTACGTGCCGACATGGTTTCCGGAACAATAAAAACCTGCCTTAAAATTTCATCAATAGAACTTGGATTTTTAAAAATATCTTTAACATTTACATAACCGGTAATTTCGTCAACAGATTCATTATAAACCAAAATATTAGAATGACCGGTTTCTATAAATTTATCACGTACCGATTGTATTGACGCCGATTTGGGAACAGCAACAATTTTATTTCGCGGAATAATACATTCCCTCAATTTAATTTTAGAAAAATCCAGAGCATTCTGAAATATCCTTAATTCATTGATATTTGATTCATCATCCAGATCTTCAACATTACTGTCATCTATAATTGCCTCAATATCATGCTTGGTAAAAACTTTATTTTGAAAATTATCATCAATTTTAATTTTAAAAAACAACTTAGCTATTACCGAAGAAAGCAAAACAATAAAACGTACCAGCGGTGTGAACAAATAATAAAAAAATCCTATCGGAATAGTCATTATTTTTATTGCATTATCGCCAATTATACGAAAGATTGTTTTAGGCAAAAACTCTGCTACAACAAGAATCAAAATTGTTGAAATTATCGTTTGAATTAAAAACACGTAAAAATGATTATTTATTCGAGAGAGAATTATTGGTTCTAACAAAGCCGAAAAATAAATACCGTAAATTACAAGAGCAATGTTATTTCCAACAAGCATTGTTGCAATAAATTTTGCCGGATTATTAATTATAGCTTCAATAATTCGGCCTTGAAGTCCTTGATCTTTGGAAGCAATTTCCATTTTCAGACGATTTGCTGTAACATAAGCAATTTCAATTCCTGAAAAAAAAGCCGAAAAGATTATTGCCAGAATAATAACTATAACTTCCATCTATTGAATTAATTATTATTTCGACGTTGGGTATTTTTTCGCTGCTGACGGCGAACTAGGAACATTCCAATACAAATTATGCTAAGCATATATATCAACCATGCATTTCCAATACCAATTTTAAAGTGATAATACAATCCTGCAATAAGACAGAAAACTGCCATTACAATCCAAGCTATTTCAACCACTATAAAAAAACCGTTTAATTTTTTCTTATTCATCATTAATATTTATTACTCCTCGTGGGTTAATAATTTTCCATTTTGAAAAATCCTGTCGAGCTTCAAAGCCCATTCCAAAAAGGATTTGAGTTTCGGTTGTAATTTTTACGTACTTGTGTGAATAAATACTTTCAGATTTAGTATCCCAATACAATAAATCTGTATTAACTTTTTCATTTTTCTCGAAATTAGTAACTTCAACATTTCTGCGTGCTTCCCATAATTCTTTTTCGATGTGGTATTTTGCATAATTACATTTTAAGATTGCCGTTACTCGCATCTGAGGATCAAAAAATTCAACTTGAAAACCTTTAGGATACTCGTCATATCTATTTATTCCATCCTCAATTCTTATCAATTCTTTGGCTTTGAGTCGCAGTTTTATTTTACCGCTATCACTTAAATTTGTTTCAAAGTTTTCTACAACAAAAGTTGGTAATACTTCGTAGTTTGTGAGTTTATTTACTGTTTCAATATCGTTTCTACAAGAAATAAGAAAGTTGCCGGCAAAAATCACCGGCAACAAAATTATTAAAATCTTCGATATTGTTTTTTGTTTCACTATTTAATAAATCTTACAGTTGTAGTTTCACCAATCCAACAACCAACGGTATAAGATTGACCTTCTTTTATATCATACCAGAAAGCTTCTTCTTGAGTAGGAAATCTTGAAGAATATCTTCCAATCATTTCGTTAGCATCTTCAGCAACACTGGGATCAACATTTCTGGCTTTTATAAACTGGTCAACTATAACCCAATTAACAGCTTTTTGTTCGAAAGCATTTTCGCCACAACCCGCACTACCTGCAGCATAAGCTCTGCCAATCAACATGTAAGCTTTTCCATGGTTCGGATTAAAGTTTATCGCCATACGAGCATATTGTCTGGCTTTTGGATAGTTTTTGAAATTGGCAAAATAAAGCAATCCCAATTCATAAGAAATATCAGCTTTACGAAGATTGTCCTGTTCGAGGTTTATTGCTTCAAGATAATACTGTTCGGCATTAGCATTTTCACCTCTTTTAAAAAAACTTTGTGCCAGGGATAAAGCTGCATTTGCAGTTTTTTCATTATTATACAACAGAACTGCTGCTTTTAGGTATAAATCCGAAAGTTTACAATCGTCAGAACGACCTCTATCAAGCAAAGCTATAATTTTTGCGGCCATTTCAACATCAGTAGGATTCTGAATGAATTTAGGCTCGAAAATATTTATTATAGTAGCACAGTCTGCTGCAGAACTTGTTGCAAAAAGGTCTTCGACAGTTTTTATTGCTTCCTGAATTTTTGGAATATTAGCCTCTTTAGTTTCGTTTGCAAGCTGTTCGTTTAATCCGTCTATAACTTTCGTATATAACTCTACTAGCTCATCTTTAGATAATTTACCTTGATTTAGTAAAGCTAATCCTGTTTTAAAATAAATTCCAAGTACAAAAAATTCTGTGTTATTTCCTGACAAAGCATAAGCCTCATCAAAAATTTTCTTAGCTTCTTCAACAGCATCAGGACGATATTTCAGAAGAGCAACGCCTTTTCGTCCGAGTTGAATTTCTCTTTGTCCATAGTATTCCATACGTCTATCGTAAACCATTAAAAGAGTATCAACATAAGCTTGTTGTATTGCCGGATCAGATTCGTTTGCAATAAAATATTCCATTATGGTTACTCCATGGATATAAATATTTCTGGTTGCACCCGGGCAGTTTTCAAAACACCAACGCCATGCAGGCAAAGCATCATGATAGTTTTTTTGATTTACATATTCTGTATAAATTGACAAATTCGTCCTGCAAGTTTCAGGTTCACTACCGTAATTTTCCTGAGCATAAGCAACACTTGATAATACTAAAGTTAATGCTGCTACCGAATATAATACTTTTAATCTCATAACAAAAAATTTATCTATTAAACTTTAATCAAACCTACTTTTCACAAACCAAGTATCTCCGAGATTGAAACTTAATCCTAATACAAAATAATTTTCGCGAATAAGACTATTATCTAATGTCCCCCTCTGTCCAATCTGTAGAGATAAGTTAAAAACTGTTTTAGAACGTTTAACAGGCAATCCTAAACCAAAAGATATGCCAAAATCATTTATTTTATATTCATTACCGGAGAATCTAAAATAATTACTATTAAGATAAAGGCCACCTCTATAAATTATGCTGGATGAATATACCAAAGGATTTTTATTTGCTCCTGCAGGTTTATACTCAAATCCTAATGATAAATAATTATTGTTTTTAGAACTGTCTATTTCGTTAAAAAATGGAGATTTTGTCCAGTCTTGCATAGTAAAATCAGCTCCAATAAAAAACTTCTCGTCAAAAAAGTAACCTAACCCAAAACCTATTTTTTGAGGTAAAGTAATTTCACCTCTTTCGTCTTCAGATAAATAAATTGTATCCTGAATTACAGAGCTGCCAACAGAAAGAGAATTATAAATCAAAGTAGATTTGTAGGCATTTAATTTATTGTTATATCCATAAACAGCTCCAAGCAAAATTGTGCTTTTATCGTTTAATTTAAATTTATATCCTAACCCGGACTCAAAACAAAAATCACTAATTCTTATAGAATTTTGTTCAACAACATTCAATAACCCGCCATCATTTGCATTAAATTTTAATCCGTTGGTTTGATAAATTTTTCCGAAATTGTAGCCTAAGTTTACACCAATGTTTAAGTTTCTGGCAATGTTAAAGCCATTGTTTAAGAATACCTTATTGATACCTCCAAAACCTTGAAATAAATATGTTTTATTCACATTGAATACAGAATCAATTGCCCCAATATCATAACCAACATTAGAAAAAGGTATTAAGCCTGATGATACTTTCCACCATTTACTTACCGGAAACCCGACAATAATATGAGCCAAATTAAAATCAGATTTTAACATTTTGGTTTCAGGATTTTTAACGGCAAATAATCTTGCTCCGCCATCAAATCCAAAATCAAAAATGAATGTGAGGCTGTCAATATTTGCACCCGAAGCAGGATTAACAAAATCTATACTGTTTTGATAAGGCAGAGCATAAGCCAGCCCTCCCATTGCCTTATTACGACTTTGAACAGTATTATAAATATCTCCTATTCCGTAACGAGTGTAAGGAGAACCTACACGTCCTTGTGCAAAAATTTCGGTAACATAGATTACCAAAAATGTTGATATAAAAAGTAATTTATACATTTATTTTTAATATTTCATTTAATCCTATAGCGATTAAATCATCGCATGCAAATATGCTAAAATTTAATAATTTATGCAAATAAATAGTATCACCTCCTGTAAAAACAACTTTTAAATCTTTATATTGTGCCAAAGCATTATTTATTATGCCTTCAATTTCATTTTTAATTCCGATAAAAACACCTAACACCAAAGCATCTTTGGTATTTTGACCTAAAAATGAGTCTTTGAAATCAAAAGTTAAATAATCTTTATAATTTATAAGTGGAAGTTTTCCGGTAAATTGATTGAGTGCTTTAAATCTTAATGCTATACCAGGACTAATGTTGCCGCCAACGAAATTTTTCCCTTCAATAATCATATCGTATGTGATTGCTGTTCCGACGTCAATAATTAAAACATTTTCACCATTAAACAAAGTACTTGCTCCGCAAGCAGCAGCAATACGATCTTTTCCTAATGTTTCCGGAGTTTTATAATTTATTTTTATAGGTAAATTTAAATCATATGAAAATTCAATGAATAAAGTACTTGCTTTTAAAAATTCAATAAGTTTAGCATCATCATTACGAACCGAACTATAAATACAATAAATATCGTTTTTTAATTTCTGATTTTTCAACCAATCAATGACTTGAATTTGTGAATTTGATATAAGTCGAGAAATAATGTCTGAGTCTTTAAAAATAAAGACTTTAAAATTGGTATTGCCGGCATCTATAATAATTCTCGACATAAATTAGCAGAAATTTTTTTGCAAAATTAAACTTTTATAAATAAAATTTTCATTAAAAAGCCATTATTATTCGAGTAAATAACAAAGTGAATTAAAATTTTGTGTAAAAATTACTTATTGTAATTATTTTTAAAACTTTGTTTACAAATAATTTTATTATATTCGCAGCCTGAAAAATAATTCAAAAAATTTAGTAAAACTTTTAAATTTTATAAGTAATGGCAGTTCTACAGAAGATACGTAACAGAGCAGGAATTTTTGTGGTTATTTTTGTTGGTGTAGCATTATTTTTATTTATAATTGATCCTACGACTTTTCAAGGTTTATTCATGAAACAAGACACCAGCATAGCAGAAATTAACGATGAAAAAGTTGATTACAAAGAATTTAATGAAAACTATAATTTTCATCGAAACTTTTTACTTGTAGCTCAAAGAAAAACCAATCTTGAAGCGGATGAAGACGAAAGTGTAAGAGAACAAGCATGGAAAGATATTCTTAACAAATATATCTTAGAGCCAAATTTTGAAAAAGTTGGTATTAATGTTAGTGATGAAGAACTTGAAGATTTGCTATGGGGATCTAATATTCACTACATCATTTCACAAAACTTTACGAATCCCGAAACAGGTAAAGTTGATACAGCAAATATTAAAAACTTTTTCCAAAAAGCTTATGATGACCCAAATTATACAATAATTGCTGATTACTGGAAAGCTATCATTAAGAAAGACCGAATGAATACCAAATATAATAATATGGTAAAGCAAGGTTTTTACACTCCTAAAGCCCTTGCAAAAATGGATTATATAGAAAGAAATACAACTTATGATATATTAGTTTTAGTTCGAAGTTACAAAGATATTGCAGATGAAAGCATTAAAATTACAGATTCGGACTTAAAAGAATATTACGACAACAACAAACACATGTTTAAAGTTGACAAACGCAGCAGAGACATGGAATATGTTGTTTTCTCAATAATCCCGAGTACAGAAGATACATTAAAAGCAAAACAGGACATTACTGATTTATTACATGATTTCTTAAAAGAAGAAGACGTTTTATCTTATGCAAAAAGATATTCAGAAATCAGATTCCCTGAAAAATACTTAAATTCCAATGAACTCCCCGAGGGGATTTCTCCGGAATTTTTTGAAAAACCGGTAGGAACATTATCAGAAATTGTTTTATCAAATAATGCTTTTCTGTTTACAAAAATTGTAGATGTAGCAGAAAAACCCGATTCTGTTAAAGCAAGTCATATTTTAATCAAACCAAGCGAAAATGTAACATTAGAACAATGTAATGCTAAGGCAGATAGCTTGATGAAACTAGTTGAAAAAGGTGAAGATTTTGCTGTATTAGCATTGATGAACAGCGAAGACCCAGGGTCAAAAAATGCAGGAGGCGATTTAGGTTGGTTTACAGAAGGAATGATGGTTAAAGAATTTAATGATGCCTGTTTTGAAGGGAAAACCGGGGATATCAAAAAAGTTGAAACTCAATATGGAGTACATATAATAAAAATTACAGATCAAACAAAACCACACAGAAAAATAAAATTAGCCACAATTGCAAAAGAAATTAACTTCTCCGACAAAACTTCAAATTTCTATTTTTCACAAGCAAGTCAATTTGCTTCTTTGAATACTACAGCAGAAAAATTTGATAAAGCTGTGGCCGAACAAAAATTAACAAAAAGGATTGCAACAAATATCAACGATATTGACAATAAACTACCCGGGATTGAAAATGCAAGAGAAATGGTAAGATGGTTATATGATGAAAATACTAAAAAAGGCGATGTATCTCATGTATTTGTTTTCCAGGATAAATATATCGTTGCAAAAGTTGCAGCTATTCGCGAAAAAGGCTATGCTGAAATAGAAGATGTAAAAGACAGAATTCAACCTATTGTTTTGAAAAACAAAAAAGCTGAAATTTTAATCTCCGAACTTGAAAAAGATTTGAATTCATTAAAAGAATTGAATTCGATAGCTTCAAAATACAATATAAACCTTGATACAGTAAATAATGTAAATTTTGCATCCTTTTCAATACCCGGACATGGCATTGAACCTAACATAAATGCTGTAGCTTCAACGATTGGTAAAGGAAAAACTTCAAAACCAATAAAAGGTAACAACGGGGTTTATGTTATTAAAGTAATAGATGAATATGCTGCTCCTGAAAAAACAGATTTTACAGCCGAGCAGTTAAATCTTATGAGAAATATGGCATCCCAAACTTACAGGATTTTCGAATCTCTTGAGAAAAAAGCTAATGTAATAGACAAGAGAGCCAAGTTCTTCTAAAATAAAGAAAGCTGTCTTAGGACAGCTTTTTTAAAAAAAAAACTTTTTTCTTTTTTAAAACAAAAAAAGTATTTAAGTTTGCAATGAAAATTTAATGAGTTACTAACTTAAATTATACAAAAATGGCTTACAAAATTTCAGATGATTGTACTGCATGTGGTACTTGTATTGATGAATGCCCGGTAGAGGCTATCTCAGAAGGTGATATCTACAAAATTGATCCGGATGTTTGCACAGATTGTGGTGCTTGTGCAGACGTTTGTCCTGTAGAAGCTATCCATCCGGCATAGTAATTAACAGATTAAATGCTGCTTCCAGAAATTTTGGAAGCAGTTTTTTTTTATGAAAAAAATACTTTTCATCCCTTTTAATCTTTTAGCTCATTATTTGAGGTGTATTGAAATAGCTAAAAATTTTGCTGTAAGCAATTTAGAAATTGTTTTTCTAAATTCAGAGAAATATAATGATTTTGTTATTTCTAATGGATTTAGAATAACAAAAAATCCATGTTTAGCATACGAAAAAGTAATAGAAAGTGCAGGGAAATTTGATTTTTCGTGGATAAATGAAAAATCTGTACGAAAAGCAGTTGATTTTTTAATTAATGTCATAGAAGATGAAAAACCCGATATGGTTATAAGCGATACATATCCCGGAATAAGTATATCTTGCTCGTTTTTAAAAATAAAACATATATCCATTGTAAATGCTTATGCTACAAATAATTATGCTTTATTTAGAGATGTCCCTCATAATCATAGAGCTAATCGTTTTCGTAAATATCTCACACAAGAAAAATGGGATAGAATAGTAAGAACTGTAGAAGAAATCACATTAAAAAGAGTACATACACCTTTTAAAAAGATTAGAAAAAATTTGTCAATAGATTTAAAAGAAAACCTATTTGATGAGTTTACATCAGAGTTAAATCTAATAGTAGATGACCCTGAAATTTTTCCAATAAAAATCAAGGATAATTCTTATGTGCAATTAGGACCTGTATTGTACGCTTGCAGAAAAATTGATAATACCCTAATAAATTTTTTAAACAAAAATTCTTCTAAACCATGTATTTTTATTAGCACAGGCAGTAGTGGAAAAAACATTATTCCTAACATAATAAAACCCGAAGAATTGCAAGATTTTAATTTAATTGTTACCGGTTCCAATGAAGAATATGAAAATAAAAATGTCATTTATAAAAACTTTGTAAACTTTGATATAATCGCTGATAAAATTGATCTGGTAATTTGCCACGGAGGCAACGGAACAATGTATCAATCATTAAATGCAGGCAAAAAAATTATTGCAGTTCCATCAATCTTTGAACAAGAATGGAATATACAACGATTCTCGGCTTTAAATTTGTGTAAAGTTTTTTATCCTGAAGAAAATCCGCAAAAACTTATAAAATTAATTTTTGAAAGTTTTAAAGAAAAATCTATAGCTACATATAAAAGTAAATACAAAAAAGTCCCCGCAAAATACGGAGACGTTATTATAGAATATTTATCAAAGTAGATTTTATTTTAAATATTCATCAAGCCATGCTTTAAATTCCCTTTGCCACAATATGCTGTTTTGAGGTTTTAAAACAAAATGAGATTCATCGGGGAAATAAAGCAGTTTTGCATCTATACCGTTAAGTTTTGCTGCATTAAAAGCTTGTAAACTTTCTGTATAAGGAATCCTAAAATCATACCCACCTGTAATAATTAATATAGGAGTATTCCATTTGTGGACGAATCTATGTGGAGAATTTTTGTAAGAATTTTGAGCTACTTTATTTGTTTCGTCCCAATAAGGTCCACCAAGATCGTGATTTACAAAGAATGTTTCTTCAGTTGCAGCATATTGTGATTCGAGGTTAAACATACCGCAATGAGCTATAAAGACCTTAAACAGTTTATTTTCATTATGTCCGGCTAACCAGAATACAGAAAAACCTCCATAAGATGCACCAACAGCACCAATTCTGTTTTCATCAATAAATGGTTCATTCTTACAATATTCCACAGCTGAAATATAATCTTTCATATTCTGGCCACCGTAATCGCCGGAAATTTGTTTGAGCCATTCGCTGCCAAAACCGGGAACACCCCTTCTATTTGGAGCAATGACAACATATCCGTTTGCTGCCATCAGCTGAAAATTCCATCTATATGAAAAGAACTGAGAAACCGGACTTTGGGGACCTCCCTGACAATATAAAATTGCAGGATATTTTTTAGTAGCATCAAATTTTGGAGGAAGAATTAGCCAAACCAACATCTTCTTATTATCGGTAGTATTTACAAGCTTAGGAATTACTTTTCCAAATTCAATTTTATCATAAATATGCTGATTAGTGTAAGTTAGTTGTTTTTCAGTACCATCAAAATCAACAGTGAATAATTCACTTGCCATTGACATAGACATTTTTTTAACGATAAACCTATCTCCTGCAAGTTTAATGTCCTGATAATCATGATATCCATCGGTAATTTGAATTATTTCTCGAGTTGTCAAATCAAGAGTAAATATTTGATGAGTGCCTTTTATACATGAGATGAAATATATTTTGTCTTGTTTACTATTTATTTTTGGCCAAATTACGTGTTCAACACTGTAATCAAAATTTGATGTAAGGTTTTCCTTATTTCCTGTTTCAATGTCGAAAACAAAAAGTTTTTCGATATCGGATTCATAACCGGGAGTTTCCATACTACTCCAAACTAATTGTTTAGAATCGGAAGAAAATACAGGAAACCTGTCGTATCCGGGCATCCCCTTAGAAATGTTTTTTGTGATTCCGGTTGCTAATTCATATAAATAAATATCAGAATCAGTACTTAAGGCATAGTCTATTCCTGTAAGTTTTTTGCAAGAATAAGCCACATATTTACCGTCAGGAGACCATGCAAACTCAGACTCATCAAAATATGGGCTCATAGGAGCATCATAAGGTTCTCCTTCTATAATATCTACAGGGTTCGAAACTTTATAATCTTTATCTAGATCTGCAATAAAAATATGAGAATAACTGTAATCTGTCCAGCTGTTCCAATGTCTGTACATTAAATCCTCTGTCATAATAACATTGGCTTTGGGCAAGTCAGGATAAATTTCTTGAGGAGTTTTGTCAATTTTCACATCTGCAATTAGAATTATCTTATCACCTTTTGGTGAAATTTTGTATGCATTGATGCTTTTATCCCAATCTGAAACTTTTGTTCTGTTTTTTCCATCCGGATCCATTACCCATAAAGCAACCGTATCAGTTTCGGTAGAAAGGTACATTATTTTTTTACCATCCCTGGTCCAAGACGGACTTAAATATGAAAATTCGCCTCCGGTTAATCTTTTTGACTCACGTCCATCTACAGAAATAGTATAAATGTGAGTAAAGCCCTTATTCTTATCAACATCATAGTGAGTGATATTATACACTACTGTTTTTCCATCTGGGCTGATCTGAAAATCGCCAATCCTACCAAACTTCCAAAGGATTTCCGGAGTAAGTATGCCATTTTTTATTTCTTCTTCTGTTAGAGAAACATTTGGCATATATTCTTCAACAACCTCAACTTGATCTCTTTTACTGTTACAGGCGACAATAATTAACGAAATAAAAATCAAAGGAATTATTAATTTTTTCATAAGTAAAATATTTATTATCGTTGTTTTTTTATTACTTCATTTAAACCTTCAATAGCAAGATCATAATTTGGATGAATTTCCAGAACCTTTCTATAATCTATTTCAGCAAGTTTATATTTTCCCATTTTTTCGTAAACAAAACCTCGGCTGTAGATTGCTTTTTCGGAATTTGGTCTTAACTCTATTGCCCGACTAAAGTATTTTAAGGCCTCCTCATTTTTGTTAAGAAAATTAGCATATATATATCCCAGGTTATAAAACGCTTCAAAGTAGGCAGTATCAAGTTCGGTAGCTTTAAGATATGATTGTTCGGCCTCATAATATTTGCCGAATTCCTGCAAAGCATATCCTCGATTATAAAAAACTTCTGCATTATCGGGAAAAAGATTTGATGCCGTGTTAAAATATTCTAAAGCAATAGTATCCTTAAGTTTTGTGTAAATAAGTGCTAGAAGAATATAAGCCTGATCGTTATTCTTGTCATATTCTAATGCTTTTTTTAGAGCATGGGTTGCATCTTGATAGGCTTCTGTTTCATTAAGTATTAAAGCTTTTAAAAAATATGATTCTGCGTTTTGAAGATTATTTCGTTCAAGAATAATTATTTCCTGCATTGCTTCGCGATATAGTTGTATGTAAAAATATAAATATGCAAGTTTAATTCTTGCCTCAACATTTGCAGGATAACTGGTCAAGCACTTTTTTAGAACATCGTTGGCAGATTTAGAATTTCCTTTTTGCAAATAGAGATCGGATAACTTAATATAAATATCCTGACGTGTAGAATCTACTTTGAGAGCGACTTCCAAATCTCTGATTGCCTCTTTAAGATTATTTTCTTTTAGATATAACTCACTCCTTTTAACAAATAAATCAGCATTTTTGGGATTATTTCGAATTTCTTTCGATAGATCTTCTATTGTTAAAGTAGTGTCATTTAATATGTCAGCAGTATTTTTATTACCTGAATTTTTACAAGAGTAGAAAGAAAAGATCGTAAAAAAAGAAAAAATGAAAATTATAATAATACTCTTCTTCATGTCTATTGCTTAAGTTTTTCAACGATTTTAGCTTCAATCTCTGCCCATAATTCAGGATTATCTAAAAGTATATTTTTTACACTGTCTCTACCTTGCCCAAGTTTGGTTTCGCCATAGCTAAACCATGAACCGGATTTTTTAATTATATCATAATCAACGCCTAAGTCAATAATTTCTCCGATTTTACTTATTCCTTCGCCGTAAATAATATCAAATTCAGCTTTACGGAAAGGTGGAGCAAGTTTGTTCTTAACAACTTTTACTTTTACTCTGTTTCCGGTAATATCCTCTCCACCATCTTTAATCTGAGATGTTTTACGAATATCCAGGCGAATCGAGGCGTAAAACTTGAGAGCATTTCCACCTGTGGTTGTTTCGGGATTGCCAAACATCACGCCGATTTTTTCTCTGAGCTGATTTATAAATATGCAGCAGGTTTGAGTTTTACTGATATTTGCAGTTAATTTACGTAATGCCTGCGACATAAGACGAGCCTGCAGTCCCATTTTAGAATCTCCCATTTCACCTTCAATTTCGGCTTTGGGAGTAAGAGCTGCTACAGAATCAATTACAATTATATCTATTGCTCCCGATCTGATAAGATTATCTGCTATTTCAAGAGCTTGTTCACCGTGGTCGGGTTGTGAGATAATAAGGTTTTCTACATCAACGCCCAACTTTTCGGCATAGAATCTGTCGAAAGCATGCTCGGCATCAATAATGGCAGCAATTCCGCCATTTTTTTGAGCTTCGGCAATTGCATGTATTGCAAGAGTAGTTTTTCCGGATGATTCAGGTCCAAAAATTTCAATTACTCTACCACGAGGATATCCTCCTATTCCTAGTGCATAATCCAGTGAGATTGAACCGGATTTAATAATGGGAACTTCCTCAACCGGTTTTGAACCTAACATCATTATCGAACCTTTTCCATAATCTTTTTCGATTTTACCCATTGCAAGCTGAACAGCTTTCAACTTTTCTTTTCTTATGTCTTCAGGATTGTTTGCCATATTTTATTCGTTTATTTTCTTTAATATTTGATTTGTATGTGCTTTTGTGTCAACTTTTTCGAAAATTTCAACTATAACTCCGCTTTCATTTAACACATAGGTTTTTCTTAAAACACCCATATATTTTTTGCCATACATACTCTTTTCTCCCCAGGCTTCATAATCTTTTAAAATCTTTGCTTCAGGATCACTTATCAAATCAAAAGGTAAAGAGTATTTTTCTTTGAATTTAAAATGGCTCTGAACACTGTCGGGACTAATACCAACAACGCTGTAGCCTTTACTCAACCACATCTCGTAATTATCTCTCAAATCACATGCTTCGGCTGTACAGCCTGGAGTGTTATCTTTTTGATAAAAATATAAAATCAACTTTTTACCTTTAAAATCATCAAGACTAATTTCTTTGTTGTCTTGTGTAATACCTTTGAAATATGGAGCTTTATCTCCCGGTTTTAATTTGTTCATAGTTAAATAATTAAAGTTCTACAAAAATAATTTTATCAATTTGTAAAACCATATTTTTAATCAAAAGTTTATTAACAAAATTAATTTCTTTTATTATCGAAATACTCAGTTAAAATCGAACCGCATTCTTCGGCGAGAACTCCACCAATATACTCTGTTTTTGGATGCAAAATATTTTTAGACACATTCGTAAATCCCCGTTTAGGATCATAAGCTCCGAAAACAAGCTCCGAAACACGACTCCAGAAAATTGCGCCTGCACACATAACACAAGGTTCCAAAGTTACGTACAATGTACAATCATTTAAAAATTTTACTCCAAAAGTAGAAGAGGCAGAAGTTATTGCCAACATCTCCGCATGAGCAGTTACATCCTTAAGTAATTCTGTCTGATTATGAGCCCTGGCAATTATTTTTCCATTATGAACAATTACAGCTCCCACGGGGATTTCATCAGCCTCAAATGCTTTTTTCGCTTCGAGAAGAGCCTGCCTCATAAAATTTTCATGTTCTGTTTTATTTTTTTTAGACATTTATTAATAGGGTTTTACTAAAATTTTCATATCAGACATTTCAAAAATAGCATATTTTACCCCCTCCTTGCCAAAGCCGGATTCTTTTAAACCTCCGTAAGGCATATGATCCATCCTGAAAGTAGGTGATTCATTTATCATTATACCACCGGCTTTAATTTTTGTGAACGCTATGTTCATCTCCTGAATATTATTGGTAAATACTCCTGACTGTAACCCAAACCTTGAATCATTAACAAGATCAATAGCCTCATCGAAATTCAAATATTTTTCGATACAAACAACAGGTCCAAAAATTTCTTCTTTTCTCACTTTCATGTCTTTGTGAGTATTTGTTAAGACTGTCGGATCAAGGTAGCTACCGGTTCTCTTACCACCTATCAGAACTTTTGCTCCTGAAATTACAGCTTCGTTAATCCAATTTTCAACTCTTATTGCATTAGTTTCATCAATCATAACAGATATATCTGTATCCGTTTCTAATGGATTCCCGTATTTTAATTTGGATGTCCGCTCAACAAACTTTCGCACGAAATTATCATAGATACTTTCGTGAACAAAAATCCTCTGAGTATGTATACAAACCTGTCCAGAATATGCAAAAGCTCCTGTTACACATTTAGCAACAGCCTCTTCAAAATCTGCCGATGGAGTTACAACTGCTGCTGCATTACCTCCAAGTTCAAGTGTAATTCTTTTCTTTCTGCAACGAGTTTTCATTTCCCAGCCAACTTCCGGCGAGCCTGTGAAACTAATTTTTTTAATTCTTTCGTCTTCAATTAAAGGTTTGCTCACAATATGCGACATTGGTAAAACAGAAAATGCAGATTTTGGTAAATCCGTTTTATTAATTATTGCTGCAAGTTCAAGTGAGGAAACCGGTGTAGCACTTGCAGGCTTTAAAATTATGGGACATCCTGCAGCAATTGCAGGTGCTAGCTTGTGAGCTACAAGATTTAATGGGAAATTAAAAGGAGTGATTCCTGCAACTGTTCCAACAGGAAAAAGTTTTACCACAGCCTCCTTGCGTAAATCCGAAAACCAATCCAATGATAAAATCTCCGAATAAATTCTCTTTGCTTCTTCGGCTGCGATAAGAAATGTTTGGGAGGCTCTCTCTGCTTCAATTAAGGCATATTTAAGCGGTTTTCCGGCCTCCATGGCAATAATTTCAGCCAACGTTTTTCGGTTTTCAAAAATTGCATCGGAAATTTGTTTCAGAATTTTGTATTTTGCCCCCGATGATAATTCAGACATTTCGTTCTCAACACCAACAGCTTTCTGAATACATTCCTCCAAAATTTTTTCATCAGCCATACAAACTTCGGCAAAATATTCGTCTGTATATTTTTCTTTTACTTTTAGAATATCCTTAGTTTGAATAAAACTTCCGGCAGCATAAAGATAATAATGCTTCATAGTCAAAAAATTTTTACCAAAGATATACATTTAGAAGGAAAATTCAAAAAAAGCCGGTTCGGGGAGGCTCGAACTCCCGACCCCATGATTAAGAGTCACGTGCTCTACCAACTGAGCTACGAACCGGAAATATTTTTGATTGTTCGGGGTGCAAAATTAAAAAATATTTATAAAAACAAAAAATATTTTTTTTAGGAGAAGATCTAGGAGGTACTCCTTACAGTCCGCAAATTTTCTTGATTTCGTTTAGTTTGTTTAGAGCTTCGAGTGGAGTTAGGCGGTCTATGTCAAAATTTCTTATTTCTTTTCGGATTTGTGAAAGTACGGGATCTTCGAGCTGAAAGATGCTTAGCTGATAACCTTCACGATGTTGGGCAATTTTTTCAACTGGTTTACTAAGTTCGTTTTTTACATTGAAATCTTTTGTTTTTCCTTCTAGTTGTTCAAGAATTTTACGGGCTCTGTATACTATTGACTTTGGCATTCCGGCCATTTGAGCTACATGAATACCAAAACTATGTTCGCTTCCTCCGGGTTTTATTTTTCTCAGGAAGATAATCTTTTCCTTTGATTCTTGAACAGATACATTAAAATTTTTTATTCGAGGAAAATATTTTTCCATTTCGTTGAGTTCGTGATAATGAGTAGCAAAAAGCGTTTTAGCTTTTGCTGTGGGATGTTCGTGAATAAATTCTGCAATTGACCAAGCTATGCTGATTCCGTCATAAGTACTGGTTCCTCTGCCGATTTCGTCGAGTAAAATAAGGCTTCGCTGGGAGATGTTGTTCATTATACTTGCTGCCTCTATCATTTCAACCATAAAAGTTGATTCGCCCATGGAGATATTATCGGAGGCCCCTACTCTTGTGAAGACTTTATCAACAACACCTATTGAAGCAGATTCGGCCGGGACAAAACTTCCAATTTGTGCCAAAATGCAAATCAGAGCTGTTTGACGTAGTAAAGCCGATTTCCCTGACATATTTGGGCCGGTAAGCATCATAATTTGTTGGGTTTGATCGTCAAGATATACAGAATTGCTCACATATACTTCTCCAGGTGGCAATTGTTTCTCTATCACGGGATGTCGTCCTTCCTTAATGTCAATGATTAGAGATTCGTTTACCTCAGGCTTAACATAATTATTTTCTAAAGCTGATTTTGAAAATGATAATAGACAATCAAGTTTTGCAATAAGATTTGCATTCTGTTGAAGTTTTGTAATGTAATTGGACGCAAATTCGAGTATTTCGTTATACAGCTTAAGCTCTAGACTTTGAATTTTTTCTTCGGCTCCAAGAATTTTCTCTTCGTATTCTTTTAGTTCCTCATTGATATATCGTTCTGCCGAGACAAGAGTTTGTTTACGAATCCATGTTTCGGGGACTTTATCTTTGTGTGTATTCCTAACTTCAAAATAATATCCGAATACATTATTAAAACCAATTTTAAGACTGGTGATTCCGGTACGTTCACTCTCTAATTTTTCGAGATTTTCGAGATAATCTTTACCTCCGTAAGCAAGTTTACGAAGTTCGTCAAGTTCTTGATTAAAATTTTCAGCGATGAAATTACCTTTACTCAAAATTGCAGGAGCTTCGAGATTGATGGATTGGGTGATTTTCAAAACAAGTTCTTCGCAGCCGTAGAGTTTTTCACCAAAAGCCTGCAAATATGGATTTTCTGAATTTGACAAAATATTCTTTACCGAAGCAATTGCTTCGAGAGAATTTTTTATAGCAAGAAGCTCTCGTGGGTTAATTCTCAGAACTGCAATTTTGGAAGCCAATCTTTCGAGATCGCTAATAAGGCTGAGTTTTTCGTGGAGAAAATCTCGTAAATCGTCATCAGAGACAATTGCTTCGACGACATTAAGTCTTTCGTTAATTTTTTCAACAGATTTTAAAGGCAAGCTGATCCATCTGCGGAGTAATCGGCCACCCATTGGAGTAACCGTATTATCAATAACATCCAAGAGGCTTTTACCTTTCTCGTGGAGAGGATAAATAAGTTCGAGGTTTCGAATTGTAAATTTATCCAGCCACATATAGTTATCTTCATCAACCCTTGCAATGCCTGTTATGTGATCACGAACGGTATGGTTGGTATGATCCAAATATTCGAGAACTGCTCCTGCAGCAATAACTGCACTATCGAGATTTTCGATTCCGAAACCTTTTAAAGAGGTGGTTTTAAAATGGTTTGTCAGTTTATCGAAAGCGTAGTCGAAAGTAAAAACCCAGTCATCAAATCCAAAATTAACTTTGAAATCGGAGAAATTTTCTAAAAAATATTGCTTTTTTCTTTTTTCAAAAATGACTTCTTTAGGCTTAAAACTTTGCATCAGCTTATCCACATACTGCAAATTGCCTTGAGAAACGAGAAACTCTCCGGTAGAATGGTCGAGAAAAGCGACACCAATAATGTTGAGTTTACCGAGATAAACAGCCGCCAAAAAGTTATTTTGTTTATTTTCTAGGACATTGTCATTTATAGATATTCCGGGAGTAACTACTTCGGTAATGCCACGTTTGACAATTTTTTTTGCAAGTTTCGGGTCTTCGAGTTGTTCGCAAATTGCAACACGTTCCCCAGCCCTTACAAGTTTAGGAAGATAAGTATCAAGTGCGTGATGCGGAAAGCCTGCCAGATCAATATATGCTGCTGAACCGTTTGCTCTTTTTGTAAGAGTAATTCCAAGGATGCGAGCTGTTTTTACAGCGTCTTCCTCAAATGTTTCGTAGAAATCGCCTACACGAAACAACAAAATTGCATCGGGATGTTTTGCTTTGATGCTATAATATTGTTTCATTAAAGGTGTTTCGGTTGCTGTCATTTATGAAAAAATATTTTTGGTAAAAATACTAAATAAGATTAAAATTTACATTAAAAAGTCATTCGTAATTTTCAGAACAAAAAACTTTCGGGTTTAGAGTTGTAAAAATTTTAATGTTTAAAATGTCGAAATCCGGTGAATACCATGGCAATATTGTTTTTATTGCAAAAATCAATACTATCTTGATCGCGAATTGAACCTCCGGGCTGAATTACTGCATTTATTCCTTCTTTCGAAGCTAATTCAATAGAATCACTGAAAGGGAAGAAAGCATCTGAGGCCATAACTGCACCATTAAGATCAAATCCGAAGGACTTTGCTTTTTCAATTGCTTGTTTCAGGGCATCAACTCTGGAAGTTTGACCTGTTCCGCTGGCAAGTAATTGCTTATTTTTGGCCAAAACAATGGCATTACTTTTTGTATGTTTTACAAGTTTATTTGCAAAAATCAAATCTTCGATTTGTTCTTTTGCAGGCTTAAGATTTGTTACAAATTTAAATTCTTCCTGAGTTTCGACTTTAGTATCGCGATCTTGCAGCAGAAATCCGTTTAGCGAACTCCTTAAAGTTTTATTAGGAAGTTCGATTGATTTTTGAAGCAGAATAATTCTGTTTTTCTTTTGTTTTAGAATTTCGAGAGCTTCAGGAGTATAATCTGGAGCAATAATAATTTCAAAAAATATTTTATTTATTTCCTCTGCTGTTTGATTATCTACAATCTTATTGCAAACAATAATACCTCCAAAAGCAGATACGGGATCAGCCGCTAAAGCATCTTTCCATGCTTCAGTTAGATTTTCCCGAGAAGAAAACCCGCAAGCATTATTATGTTTAATAATTCCAAGACTTGTTTCTTTGAAATCGGATATTAAATTTACGGCAGCATCAATGTCCAGAATATTGTTGTAGGAGATTTCCTTTCCATTCAATTGTTCAAACATTTCGTAAAATTCTCCAAAAAATACAGCTTCTTGATGCGGATTTTCGCCGTATCTTAAAATTTGTGGCTTATGAGAAGAAATTTTTAAAAACGAATTATTATATTTATCGAACCAATTAAATATTGTAGAATCATAATGTGAACACACGGCGAAGGCTTCCATAGCAAACTTACGACGGGTTTCTAAATCAGTTTCGCACTTGTTTTCTTCTAGTATTCCAGCTAACTCGTGATACTGACCTCTGTGAGAAATAATAAACACATCATTATAATTTTTTGCAGCAGCCCTAATTAATGAAATTCCTCCAATATCAATTTTTTCAATAATTTCTGACTCGTCTTTGGTTGATTTTACAGTCTCCTCAAAAGGATATAAGTCTACTATTACCAAGTCAATTTCAGGAATTTCATATTTAAGAAGTTGCTCTTGATGATCTTGTTTATCTCTTATTGCCAAAATTCCACCGAAAACTATCGGATGTAAAGTCTTAACCCTTCCATCGAGTATTGAAGGATAACCCGTAATATTTTCAATACTTTCTACAGGAAATCCCAAATTATCAATAAAATCCTTTGTACCACCTGTTGAATAAATCTTTACACCATAATTATTCAAACTCTTAACAATTACATCCAGTCCGTCCTTATAAAAAACAGAAATTAAAGCTGATTTTATTCTTTTTCTCATATTAGTTTTTTTGCTTCAAAATTATAAAAAGAATTTTCTATTAAAACAATTGTTGATATAATTTCTTATCTAATTATTTTGTAAAGTTTTATAGTTTATTTAATTGAGCTTTTATCACCACAGATTACAAAAATTTATTTGTTTCTCGTGCACTTATTTTCTTTTATTTTTATAAGGTTCTGCATTATTTTTTCTTTTATCCAAAATTAACTTGTTTTATTGTTGTTTTACTGTACGGATTGGAATAGAATGTTTGTTTTGTAGTATTTTTATCTTTTTGCCTTTTCTTAATCTTTAACAACATAAACTTGAATATGAACCAAAAAGTAAAATCGTATCATACCAAAATCCCAAAAATTCGTTTTCTCTATGTCGTTATTTTTTTCAAAAGTTTAGATTTAACAATGCAACTTTAAAATAAAATATAGAGCATTATTTTCTTATAAAAAATTTATTCTGCAAGTGTCTTTAAATGTTTAATCGAAATTTAACAACATAATTTTGAATATGAATTCAAAAGAAACATTTAAAAACACATCGCAGTAATCACACTTTCGCCTTTTCCCTAATCTTTAACAACATAATTTTGAATAAGAAACCTTCATAAAAGCGACAAAACCACATAAATCTCAATTTTTCACTTTAAAGTTCTCTTTTCAAAAAAATTATAACAACATTATTTTGAATATGAATACATAAACTTCAAAAAACTAACTAAGCTAAATTTGGATTTATCCACTGCCCTATATTACTTTCATATAATTTTAACCATATAATTTTGTACAATCAAAAGCAAACCTCGAGAAAAATATTTCCAGTAGAATTTTTAACAACATAATTTTGAATATGAATACCTAAGAGTTTTGGAAAATTACATTTAAATTTTTTCCAAATTATTTTGTAATAAAGTGATTATTAAATCATTCTTTTCTCATATTACGCAAAAAAACTCTAACAACATAAATTTGAATAAAAACCTATACTTAATTCTTGACTTTTTTATGCGGAATTTGGACTAAATGAATTAGCAATAATTTCCAAGATGCATACATATATGTTCTGCAAAACCTGCACCAGATTCTGAATAAATATCATAAGCAAAATGCACACCTAATCTTTTTAAAATATTTAGTTCGTCTTCGTGGGAAGCTGCGGCAGCGATTTTTCCGGGATAACCAATTTCTTTAAGTCTGTCTATTGCAATTAGGTTCGCCTGAAAATTTCCCATACATAAAATAACCAATTTAACTTGAGATGCATTATCGTGCTTTCCTTTTACGGAAATCCAGAATTCAAGGTCTGTTGCGTCATCATGAAGTACTTCTCTACCCTCTTTTTGATGTTTTTCTACTTTTGTTAGGTCAAAATCTATAGCTAAAACCCTTTTGCCATATTTTTTTTCGAGGTTATCAAAGACAGATGTTCCAATCCTACCCATACCGAAAACCAAAATTTCAGCATTACCGATGTCAAAAGTTTTATCATATTCCAGTCTAATTTTTGTTTCAAAATATTTTAGTTTAGATCTTAAAAAAGAAAATATCTTATGCCCTTTTACATTAAGAGGAGTAGAAACTAAAAAAGAAATTGACAATGATAATGCGATAATAATCAACCAATCTGAGCTTAAAAAGCCTGTCGAAAATGATACTGCAGCCACAATAAGTCCAAATTCACTATAGTTTGATAGTGCAAGTGTTGAAAAAAATGCTGTCCGTGCTCTAACTTTAAATCGAGTAAAAACCAAAAAATCAATTATAACTTTTATGTTAATTAATAATGCAATAAGAAAAGCAACCCATAAATGATTAAAGTTAGGAACGCCCATCAAGCCAATTTTTATAAAAAATCCAATAAGAAAGAGGTCTTTAAAATTAATTAACTTTTCATAAAGTTCATCCCCATCTTTTGTGTTTGATAAAAGTAAGCCCATAACCAATGCTCCCATATTTTGTCCTAATTCCATAAAACTAAAAATTTCCGGACCAATTACCAAGCTTACCATAAATCCAAATAAGATTAATAGTTCTCCATGACCAATAAATTTTAAAATTCGTAAAAACAGGACTCTTAAAATGATTAAAATTAATGGTAATGCAATAATATAAATACTTGGGGTTTCATTGTTTATTAAAAACATAAATATTACGGCAAAAATATCTTGAAATACTAGAACTCCCAGAGCTAAAACGCCATGATAAGAGTTTATTTCGCCAAAATCTTCAAATATTTTAACAGCAAAAACAGTACTCGATAAACTTAAAGCAAATGCTAATACTAGAGATGTTTTTATGTTTAGATTTTCAAAAAACATCAAACCTAGTCTCGAAAATAAAATAAAAGTTACACTAAAAAATATTGTCAATAATACCACTTGAATGGTTGTCCCAGCCCATATTTCTTTTCGAACGAAACTTTTAACTTTTAGTTTAAGTCCGATTGTGAAAAGCAAAAGATTTATCCCCAATTCAGAAATTACTTCTAATGTTTCGCCTGAGTTAAAACCGAAAGCAGAAAGTAAAAATCCTGCTCCTAAATATCCAACCATAGGCGGTAACCCTATAAATTTAACTAATAATCCAAATAAAAATGTTACTGCGAGAATAATAGGTTCCATTAAATTTTTCCTTTCATTTTCAACAATTCTTCTTCCGGTAACTTACTATTAATCAAATAAAAAAGATTTGAAACAAGTCTATTTAGAGTCATATCATTTATTCGATTACCTTTTTCAACTAAATCCCAACGAGGTGCAATCTTATAACATTTCTCAAAAACGGAGGGATAGTCAAAATTTCCCTCAAAAGAAATATCAATAAGTATTGAATTTTGAGGTACATATTTGGTTGGAATTTTAAATTTTCCCGAAGGTACTGCCGAGATAACTATATCTGACAAAGAAACGCTTTCTAAGGTTTTCTCAAATGGGGTATATTGATGACAAATTTGCACATAGGCATTTTCATTTAAAAGCATCAAAGCCAGAGAACGACCAACTGCCAATGAATCATTTATTATTGTAACACGTTTTCCTTCAAGTTCAAAAGGATTGTTTTCAACATTTTCAGGATAAAAGCCCCTTTGATTATAAAAATCCTCAAAATCAATATAAAATCTTTTAAATATGCTTAATATCCCTTTTGCAGTAGGTGGGATTACTAATTTTCTTAACTGTTCGGCATCAAGAAATTTTTCAAATTGAACCAAATATCCCAAATAAGAATAACTTAATCCTTCAACATCTTTTTCAGGCGATACTAAATTCATAAAAATCGTATCTTTTAACCCATAACCGGTTGGATACATTATTAGTATTCCATGAACTTCATCATCGTTATTCAAATTATATATAATTTCCTCAAGGCTTTTAGCATCACTTACCGAATATTGTTTAAACTTTATTGCAAGTGAATTGCAGAAATTCTTAATTCCCTTTGTATATGATATGCATCCTACATCATCATTTGTTAACACTACAGCAAGGCAAGGATGTATATTATTTTGATCATAAAAAAGTCTAGTACATTCAAAGTTAGGCACATCAAACTTTTCAATTAAATGCCTGATATTTAATACTTTTCTATTAAATTCTTCATTTATAAACATAAAATTATATTTTTCGATTACTACCTTTTTATTTCAAAAACTTGCATATTTTTTATTTCACCCAAAATTATTTCAAACTTTACTGCTGTAACAAATTTATGCCAACCTTTGTTTCCTGCTGCCCCGGGATTCATATACAATAAATTATGCTTATCATCATACATAATCTTCAAAATATGTGAATGACCACAAATAAAAATATCAGGGTTCATTTCTGTCAATAAATTTCTAATCCCAGGAGCATACTTCCCGGGATATCCCCCGATATGTGTAATTAATATCTTTTTCCCTTCAATCTCAAAAAACAAGATTTCTTTACATCTAAGCCTGATTTTGTAATCATCAATATTGCCATAAACAGCTCTTAATGATTTCCAGTTTTCCAAATTTTCAAATAGTTCTACAGATCCAATGTCTCCTGCATGCCAAATTTCGTCAGCATCACTGCAAAATTCGATAATTCCGTCTTCTAAATAAGAATGAGTATCAGAAATTACACATATTTTCATATTCCAAAATTAAAAAAACTTCATGAAAAGAATAACTATTTTTATTTATTCTTAATTTTCATTCGAAAAAAATATCATTTTGTTAATTTTTGTTTAAAACTATTTATAGTAAAATTTTTTATTTATCTTTGACCAAACGTTCAGTCAATAAATTATTTTATGAAAACAATTGATTATCAAGGATTAAACGAGCAGGAAGTTCTCGAAAGCAGAAAAAAATTTGGAGAAAATACTCTCACGCCACCAAAAAGAAAATCTGCTTTTAGCCTATTTTTAGAAAAATTTGATGACCCTGTTATTAAAATTTTAATCATTGCAGCAATAATTTCGCTTGGGATAGGATTTTTTCATAATGATTTTACGGAAGCAATAGGGATAATAATAGCAATTATTTTGGCCACCGGCATAGGTTTTTGGTTCGAATATGATGCTCGAAAAAAATTTGATATTTTAAATCTTGTAAATGACGAAACTCCGGTAAAAGTTATAAGAAATAACAGAATTACTGAAGTGCCAAAAAAGGATGTAGTTGTTGGTGACATTGTTATTTTAAATACAGGAGACGAAGTCCCGGCAGACGGTGAAATTTTAGATTCAGTAAATCTCAGCGTTAATGAGTCTTCGCTTACAGGAGAAATGATGGTTGAAAAATCTGCTGATCCACAAAAAGTAACTCACGAGAGCACGTACCCGGCTAATAAACTTTTTAAAGGCTGCACAGTTATTGATGGTAATACAGTAATGAAAGTAACAGCTGTTGGTGATAATACTGAATATGGCAAACTTGCTTTTAAGTCCGGTGAGGAAACCGAAACAAAAACCCCACTTAACGAACAACTTGACAAACTTGCAAAATTGATTGGTTTTGTTGGATTTAGTTTTTCTGTCATAGTTTTTATTGTGCTTTTCACAAAAAATCTCATAATAGGCAACCTACAATTATCATTATCTCAATTATACCTTGTATTATCAATATTTCTTGTTTTAACAATATTTCTTTCAAAAATTTGGGTGCCAATACTCTATGACGGATTAAAAATTATTTTTAAAAGAAACTTTTCTCATAAATTTATTGAACATTCCTCATCAATCAAAAGAGTTACAATTGCCGGGGTTCTTATTCTCCTGTTTCTAATCATAACAGGTTACATAATTGGAGTAAATCCACTTGATTCGAACAGCTGGATTAACCTTGACCAAGCCTCAATGTTTCTGGAGTATTTCATGATTTCAGTTACAATTGTTGTGGTAAGTATTCCCGAAGGTTTGCCGATGAGCGTTACTTTAAGTCTTGCATTAAGTATGAGACGAATGTTAAAGTCAAAAAATCTGGTTCGAAAGATGCACGCTACCGAAACTATGGGAGCAGTGACCGTAATTTGTACCGACAAAACCGGAACGCTTACTAAAAATGAAATGAACGTTTTTGATATTCAATTTTTTTCAACCAACTCTGTAAGAAACAATTCCGAACAATCAAAAATAATCATTGAAAGCATGGCTGTTAATTCAACAGCTAATCTCGATTTTTCCGAAAAAATTTCCAAACCTATCGGAAACCCAACAGAATCAGCTTTGTTAAAATTTCTATTCGACAATGGCATCAATTATCTTGATGTTCGTAAAAAAACTGAAATATTAGACCAATTAAGTTTCTCAACTGAGCGAAAATACATGGCTACTCTGGCATATTCCGAAGCACTTAACAAAAAAATACTATACGTAAAAGGAGCTCCGGAAATAGTTCTGGGACTATCAACAAAAGTTTTAACTTCCGGTAATACCGAGCCTTTATCAAATTTTGAAAGTACAATTAAAGAAAACATGCTTCGTTTTCAAAATAAAGGAATGAGAACTCTCGGATTTGCCTACAAGATTATTGAAGACGATTCTCCGGTGTTTTCAAATTCTGGTTTAGTTTGTAATGACCTAATATACCTCGGCTTAGTCGCTATTTCTGATCCGGTTCGCGAAGATGTTTCGCAAGCTATTACCGATTGCATAAGTGCAGGGGTAAAAGTAATTATGGTAACAGGCGATATCGAAGGTACTGCCAAAGAAATTGCTCGTCAATCGGGAATAATAAATTATTTTAATAAAAACGAATTAGTCCTTTCAGGTAAAGAATTTGAATCTATGTCTGATGAAGAAATAATTAATATACTTCCAAACTTAAAAATATTATGCAGAGCAAAACCTGGCGATAAGCAAAGATTAGTAACCTTATTACAAAAAACAGGAGAAATTGTAGCTGTTACAGGAGATGGGACAAATGATGCTCTGGCTCTTAACCATGCCCATGTGGGACTAGCTATGGGTAGCGGCACTGCTGTGGCTAAAGAAGCCGGCGATATAGTCATTATGGACGATTCTTTTTCTACAATTGTTTCAGCGATTATGTGGGGACGATCACTTTATAAAAACATACAAAAATTTTTGGTATTTCAACTAATAATAAATTTTTCTGGACTGATAATTGTATTATTTGGGTCTATTTTAGGCCATGAAATTCCACTCACAGTTACTCAAATGCTCTGGATAAATATCATAATGGACACGTTTGCGGCGGCAGCTCTTGCCTCTCTCCCTCCAGACAAAAAAGTATTACAAGAAAAGCCAAGAAAAAATTCAGATTTTATTATTACAAAAAAAATGAAAAATGCGATTATTGGATGGGGAAGTTTTTTTGTTATAGCGCTGTTTACACTGCATCATCTTTTAAAAGATGCTTATGGAGACATAAGTCTATACAATTTAACTATTTTCTTTACTGTATTTGTTATGATGCAATTCTGGAACTTGTTTAATGTAAAATCGTTTGGAGTAAACAGGTCTGCATTCTACCAGCTTTCAAAATCAAAAGCCTTCCTTCTGGTTGCTGCATTAATAATAGTTGGGCAAATAATAATTGTAGAATTAGGCGGGGCAGCATTCAGAACAGTGCCATTAAATATCGCAGATTTCATAATTATAATTATTTCCACATCTCCAATTTTATTTATACCTGAATTACTAAAATTGATTTCACCAGACAAATAACAATTGATATTCAATGGTTTGCAAAGATTATAAAAGTTTTTAAAGTGATTAAAAAAAAAATTTTAAAAAAATTTTTGATTTTAAAAAAAAACTATATACCTTTGCATCGCTTTAAAGGGAGCTTAGCTCAGCTGGTTCAGAGCACCTGCCTTACAAGCAGGGGGTCAATGGTTCGAATCCATTAGTTCCCACAGAATAAGGGTTTCAAGTTTGAAGCTCTTTTTTTTTTTAATATAAATTCTATTGTTTTCGAAAATTTTGTAGTTTACATATTATTCTCTGAAATACTCAACAAGTACTACATAGGATTCACTGCTGATGATTTGCAGGAAAGATTACGAAAACACAACTCTAAACATAAAGGGTTTACCGGAAAAATTAACGATTGGAAAATCGTTTATTACGAAAATTTCTTCGATAAATCTTCGGCTATTCGGCGTGAAAAACAAATTAACCCGGATTTGTGAATAGGGTTAAAAAACATATTCACAAGTGTGTGGGCTTAAAGGGAGCATCCGGGTTAATCCCGACTTAGATTTTGTTAGGATTTCCTGAGATGAAAGCGAATGGAAATTCTTACAAAATCTTTGTCGCTAACAAATAGAAAAAAATCTTTGATTTCTTGGGATTAAAAACTGGAAAAGCAGAAAAAAAATTGAAGATCTTATTGCCCGAAATTCAGAGCATCCCGACTAACTGTCGGGAGGGTCAATGGTTCGTACATTTATCTCACGACTGCAAGGAGTAATCCATTAGTTCCCAAAGAATAAGGGTTTCAAGTTTGAAGCTCTATTTTTTTATCTTTGAATTTATTCCTACTCTTATTGGTACGTTAAGCATCATATTCATTTTAACTGGATTAGTTTCTGCTAAAGCCGGAATAAATTTCAGTTCGGAAAGAACTCGCTTAAACTCTTCGTCTATTCCATATCCTAAACCACTGATTATATAAATACCACTAACCGTGCTGTCGGGCAAAACATCGAAACTAACCATAATTTCTCCATCAACTTTTGCGTCAACAGCTTCTTGTGTAAATTCCATTAGTGACCAGATGTCAGTTACCAACTTCATCATACCCCCGGGATATTCAGCTTCGCGGGTATAGTTAACATGCATATTCTGTGGGTCATTGAAATTCTGACCAAATAATGAAACTGTCAAAAAAACTATTACGAATATTAAAGTGAGTTCCTTCATAATACTTTATTTTACAACAAATTTAATCAATTTTCATAATAAATTGTTAAGAACCATAATTAAAATTTTTATAATACTATCAAAAAATAATTCACATAGTTGATAACAAAAATTAAGCCTCTTAAATCAAATAATGATTAATGCAGGAATAATATTCATTTATCTCAATTTTGTATCTTTGCAAAAAATTTTAAAAATTGATTTACCCGATAGATCTTGAAAATAAACTAGGTTTTGACAAAATACGAAGGATGCTCAAAGATAAATGTTTGAGTAACCCGGGAAAGTTATTGGTTGACGACATTAAATTCAGCACAGAAATTACTTTTTTACAAAAGCAATTAGACGAAACAGCTGAAATGATAAATATCATTCGGTTGAAAGACAATTATCCCGCAAACAATTATCCCGACATCGAAGAATGCCTTAAGAAATTAAAAATTGAAGGGATCTCATTAAGTTTCGATGATTTTATCAATATAAGAAAAATTCTTGAAAATGGGAAATCCATACTTTATTTTTTTTCAAAAGATAACAAAAACGAATTCCCAAACTTAAAAAACATCACTGGTCCACTAACATTTCCTGCATATGTCCTTGACAGAATAAATTCGATATTTACAAAAAACGGAGAAATTAAAGATAATGCCAGTGTAAAATTAAAACAAATCCGAAGCAATCTTCAACAACAAGTTTCACTTGTTTCTTCACGGCTAAACAGTATTCTCAACGCAATAAAAAATGAGGGCTGGGTAAGTAAGGATTTGTCTGCAACTTATGTTAACGGAAGGTTAGTTTTACCAATAGAGTCAACGCATAAAAGAAAGATAAAAGGGCTTATTCACGACGAATCAGCAACCGGAAAAACTTCTTATATTGAACCACAGGAAATCGTGGAACTAAACAATAATATTCGAGAATTGGAACTTGAAGAATCAAGAGAAATACAAAAAATTCTTACCGAATTAACTGATGAAATAAGAAAATACAGAGAAGAAATATTAAGCATTTTTCAGGTTATTGTTTATCTGGATTTTGTGAGAGCTAAAGCAATTTTTTCACATGAAATTAATGCTATAGCACCTAAATTAGTTGAATCCCCCGGATTAGAGTTAAGCAATGCTCGACATCCACTATTATTTTTAGCGTTAGCAAAAGAAAAAAAAGAAGTAGTCCCCTTAAGCTTTAGTTTAACTTCTGATGATAGAATTATGGTGATTTCGGGTCCTAATGCCGGCGGAAAAAGCGTATGTCTGAAAACTACAGGATTACTTTGTTATATGATTCAGTGCGGAATCCCTGTTCCTGTTGGAGGCACAAGTGTTTTTGGGATTTTCAAAAAAATATTCATTGATATTGGTGACCAACAATCTGTAGAAAACGACCTGAGCACTTACAGTTCGCATCTAAACGATATGAAAGTTTTTTTGCGGAATGCCGATGAAAATTCTTTGATATTAATTGATGAATTTGGGTCAGGAACCGATCCTGTAATTGGAGGAATTATAGCAGAAGCTATTCTCGAAGAACTTACCAAAAAACGAGTATTTGGAGTCATCACTACTCATTATTCCAATTTAAAAATTTTTGCAGCAAATAATCCCGGTATTTTCAATGCGGCTATGCTAATTGACCATAATACAATGGCACCATCTTTTATTCTACAAACCGGAATACCAGGAAGTTCTTATGCAATTGAAATTGCACAAAGAATTGGAATACCTCAAACTATTATCGAAAAAACCAAAGAATTAGCAGGAAATTCACAAACTAATATTGATAAATTCCTAAGAAGAGTTCTTAGAGATAAAAAATATTGGGAAGAAAAACGAAAAAAAATAAAAATACAGGAAAAAAATCTCGAAACTCTTATAGAAAAAAACATTCGTGAAATTGAAAACATTAAACTAAAACGAAAAGCAATATTGGATGAAGCAAAAATAGAATCACAAAAATTATTAAGCGAAGTCAATAAAAGAATTGAAAATACAATCAAAGCAATTAAAGAATCCAATGCCGACAAAGAAATAACAAAACAAGCCCGTAAAGAATTAAATGAATTTATAGAAAGTCTGAATTTAGAAGAATTTAATTCACACCATGAAATTGAGAAAAAACAAGAACTTCTAAAATCTAAATTAGAAAAACGCAAACAAAACGAAGCAAAAGAAAAGCCAGAAATAATTAAAATTGATGCAAATAAAATCAATATTGGAAGCAAAGTTAAAATCAAAGATAAAGAGTTATTTGGCGAAATTATTGATTTTAATGAAAAAACGGCAGTTGTAGCTTTCGGCAATATGTACACAAGTGTGCCTTTAGATTCTCTGGAGAAAATCAGTCAAGAAGATTTTAAGGAATTGAAAAAAACTTCGGGATTGGCAAAAACAATTTATTCTCAAAAGATTTTAGACTTTAATCCATTCATTGACATTAGAGGAAATACTGTTGAAGAAGCAATTAAAAAAGTTACAAATTTTGTTGACGAAGCAGCTATGCTGGATTTTAAAGAAATAAAAATATTACATGGCAAAGGAAATGGCATCCTGCGACAACACATTAGAGACTATTTAAAAACATTTCCCTATGTAGAGGCTTGCTACGACGAAGATATTAGATTTGGAGGTTCAGGAATTACAATTGTAAAACTTAAATAATGTTTGACATAGATAATAAAATAGTACACCGCGATATTTTATGTAAGAATTTCGCATGTGATTTAAAAAAATGCAAGGGGGCTTGCTGTATAGAAGGCGATTCGGGAGCTCCACTCGAAGAAGACGAGGCAGAAAAAATAAAAGAAATACTTCCAAAAATTATAGATAAGCTAAACGATGATGCAAAAAAAATTATTCAGGAACAAGGACCGGTGATTATTGATATAGAAGGAGATTTGACAACAAACATAATAGGTAAGGGTGGCGCATGCGTCTTTGTCACATACAATGATGAAGGAATTGCACTTTGCTCAATTGAACAAGCCTGGCAGAACGGACTTACGGATTTTAGGAAACCGCTGTCATGTCATCTTTACCCTATCAGAATTAAAAAATACAATAATTTCGAAGCAGTAAATTTTCATGAATGGGAAATTTGCAAAGATGCTATTATAAACGGTACAATAAACAACATTAAAGTTTATGAATTTTTAAAAGAAGCCTTGATACGAAAATACGGAGAAAAATGGTATGATGAACTAAAATTAACTGCTGAAGAATACATTAAGCAATCCTATTTATTCAGGTAAATTAGCATCTTTATCATCAAAAGGGATATTTTTATTTTTTAAATACTGTTTCCAGTCGGTGCATTTAGGCTCTTGGTCAGTATTGGAACGTTGATAGCAATGACACAAAGCAGCTGCAATACCATCAGTTGCATCAAGTTTTTCGGGTAGTTCATTTAGTTTTAATATTCTTTGGAGCATTCCGGCAACTTGTTCTTTTGAGGCAGCACCACTCCCTGTTATGGCAAGTTTAATTTTGCGAGGAGAATATTCAAAAATAGGTATTGTTCGATTCAATGCTGCAGCAATTGCAGCTCCCTGAGCACGTCCAAGTTTTAGCATAGATTGAACATTTTTTCCTTGAAAAGGAGCTTCAATAGCCAGTTCGTCTGGCTTAAAGCCATCTATCAACTGAATTGTACGCTCGTAAATATGTTTTAGTTTATCGAAATGACTTTTCATTTTTCTCATATCCACTATACCATATCCGATACAAACTATTATAGAATTTTTCTCATGAATAACTCCGTATCCCATTATATTTGTCCCGGGGTCTATTCCTAAAATTATTCTGTCTTTATTGAGTTTGGTCATTTTCTATCCGTAATATTTCTTAAATTTTTACGAGCATCAACCGTAAAAATACTTCCGGGATAATCCATAATTAGTTTAAGATAATGTTCTTTTGCATCATCAAAATTTCTAAGTTTTTCCTGGATTATTGCATAATTAAAAATAGCATTATCAGCTAAAATATCGTATCCGAATTCAGTAAAAACGCGTTTATAATAATCAAGTGCTTTTTGAAGATTTCCTGTTTTCTTATATATTTCGGCTTTCCTGTAGAGTACATCATCCATCAAGCTATGTCCTTTAAAAAGATTTTCTATTGAGTCGAGAGTTTGCAAGGCAGCCTGATATTTATTAGAGAAAAAATAAAAATCAGCTCTAGCAAACATTTTCATTGTAAGTTCAGTAGTATCGAGATTATAGTTTTCGGCAATAAACAAACTTAATTCCAGAGCATCGTTAGCAATTAGTTTTGAAGTACTTGCTTTGAGCACATCGAGTTGAGCCTGAGTCCATTTAAATTGTGCTGTATAGTATGCTAATTTGGCTTTCCTTAATCTTGCCTCATGTCCGATTGGTTGTTCTTTACTTTCTTTTTCAACCTGAGCATAAGCTAAAGCAGCATCCCACGGATTGCCGGACAATAAATAAATATCACCGAGCAATAATTTTAAAATATTTTCCTGTTCAACAGGAAATCTTCTGTCCGATAAGCTAATTTTTATTAAATTAATTGCCTCATCGTATTTTTCGAGATAAAAAGCTTTTATATTAACAAGTGCATAAATTATTTTGTAAGAATCTTTACGCGTTACAAAACTTAGAGATTCCTCGAATAATTTTTCAAGTTTTGTAAGTTCTTCACCTGAAGGAGAAAGTTGAGATGTTGTCTTTGAATATAAAACATTCAAATACTCGATATATGCATATTGATAAAATGGGTTGTCCTTTCCTTTAGCCATTATATATTCAAATGCCTGTAAAGCCAGTTCATATTCCCCGTTTTCAAATAACAATATTCCAAAATCTATTATTTCTTTTTCGCCTGATTTTGAACGTCTGTCAATTGCGATTAATTGATTTAGTGCCTGTCTGAATTTTCCGGTTTGAGAGTATTGCCAGATAAGTAATTGAGTAAATACAGGATTTTGCGGAAACTTTTGAATTTTATCAAAAACCATCACTTCAATAATACTGTCCACATTTTGGTCTATGTCATTCAGCATGGATTGTTGCAAACGAGATTGGATGGTAGGCAAGTTTTGAGGATATCTTTCAAGATTTCGTAAGTATTCTGCCAACATTCTGTAATAATCACGTTGTATATAATACAAATTTCCCAACTCCATAGAAAGGTCGGAATTAGTGGCTTTCTCCCCTTTTTTATAAACTTGTTCGGCATATTCCCACAAGCGATAACTCATAAAAGCACTTGCTGCAATATTTATATTATTTCGATTTGTAATTGCTAAATCTATTAACTCTTTAAAAATTTTATCTGCTTCAGAAGTACGATTAGATGAATAATAAACCATTCCGAGGTCGATTTGCAGATAGAGGTCGTTTTTATTCTTTTTAAGTTCGCGTTTTAAAAATTTTTCCGCTGTGTCAAAATCTTTCAATTCAAATAAACACCTTAGATAATAATCTCTGTTATGTTTATATCCAGTTTCGCGATACAATTTTTCATAAATCTCGGCAGCCTTTTGATATTCACCATTTTGATAATATCGTAAGGCAAGCTGAGAATCGCTATCCTGAGCAATTGATTTTGCTGTAAAGAAAATCAATCCGGAAAATATAAGACAATATTTAATAATATTTTTCTTCAAGGGTCTTTTTAAGTTTTATCATTTGTGGATGAAGTTCTTTATATTTTGCTTCATGATAACGAGCAAAATCAATTTCTCCATCAATAATATTGCTTATTTGATTAAGAATAGAATCTTCTTCTCTCAAATATCTATCAATTTCATCATCTTTCAAAAACCCTTTTTTAATGTCGTGTCTGAGATTTTCAATCTGAGATTTAGATTTTGAAAGCTCATTACGCAAAGGGTTAATATGATGAGACTCTAACTTTTTAAAACATTTTTCGATAGCTCCGTATTGAGCGATCAAATCCCATTCTTCGTCGGAGAACTCAGCTTCGGGAGGTAATTTGCTGATAAACAAATCATAAACTTTTGTAGTGTCATAAATTTGCTTAAACTTTTTAAAATCAAGGCTATCAATTCTTTTGTTAAGAAAATCAATTCTTGAAAGCAGCTCATTTGTTTTTTCAACACCTTCTTTCTGTTTTTGAGTTTTGCAAGATGCCAAAGTCAGCAAAACGAATAAACTCAATATTAAATTTCTACTAATGTTCATTATAAAAATTATTTAGTAATAAATTCAAAGCCTGTATATTTTACGATTACTTCCGGTATTTTAATTCCCTGCTTGGTCTGATTATTTTCGAGTAATGCGGCCATAATTCTAGGCAAAGCAAGAGCACTCCCGTTTAAAGTATGGGCAAGTTTTGTTTTTTTATCACTATCGGATTTATATCTCAATTTCAAGCGATTTGCCTGAAACTCTTCGAAATTTGATACAGAACTTACTTCGAGCCATCTTTCCTGAGCGGCGGAGAAAACCTCAAAGTCATAAGTCAAAGCTGAAGTAAAACTCATATCCCCACCACAAAGTTTAACTATTCTGTAAGGTAAACCTAATTTTGCAACGAGAGATTCAACATGAGCCACCATTTCGTCTAGAGCCTGGTAAGAGTCTTCGGGTTTGCGAATTTGAACGATTTCTACTTTATCGAATTGATGCAAACGATTTAGACCACGCACATGAGCTCCCCAGGAACCGGCTTCGCGACGAAAACATGCTGAATATGCACAATTTTTTATTGGAAAATCTTTATCCGACAAAATTACATCTCTGTAAATATTTGTTACAGGCACCTCAGCTGTTGGAATAAGATATAGATTATCTTCAATTACATGATACATCTGTCCTTCTTTGTCTGGTAACTGACCTGTACCAAAACCACTGTCTTGATTTACCATTAATGGTGGCAACACTTCGACATATCCGGATTTTTCGGCTTCGTCAAGAAAAAAACTAATCAATGCACGTTGTAGTTTAGCACCTTTACCTTTATACACAGGAAAGCCGGCACCGGTTATTTTAACTCCCATTTCAAAATCAATAATATCATATTCTCTTATCAAATCCCAGTGTGCTTTCTTCTCTTCCAAAACGGGAATAAGGCCTCCCGTCTTAACAATAAGATTATCATCGGCTCCTTTTCCTGCAGCTACAGACTCGTGGGGAAGATTTGGCAACAGCACTATTAAATTATTCAGCTCTGTTTCTGCAAGATTAAAATCATTTTCTAAAATTTTAATTTGTTCTTTCAAAATTGCTGTTTCCTCTTTCAAAATTTCCGCTTCTTCTCTTTTACCTTGAGAATAAAGAATACCGATTCGTTTGGAAATATCGTTTAGTTCTTTTTGATTGTTATCTTTTTTAAATTGAATTTCTCTACGTTTATCGTCAATTTCGATTATTTTTTCTACAATTTCGCCGGCGTCGAAATTTTTAATTTTCAAGCGATTAATCACTTTTTCCTTTTCTTCTCTGATAGTTTTTAAAGTTAACATAAGCAAAATTCTATCAATATTTACAATGCGAAATTACATAAAGTATTTACAATATCAAAACCATAATAAAACAAAAGAGTTACAGAATTATCTGCAACTCTTTTGTTAAAACTATGGAAACAAAATTACAACTATAAAAACAAATTATTCCTGAGTTTGTTCAACTGCTTTAGTTTCTTCCTTCTTTTCAAAAGGAATCACAGAAACATAAGACTTATTATTGCGTCTTTTTCGGAATTCAACAATACCGTCAACAAGAGCAAACAAGGTATGGTCTTTTCCCATTCCTACGTTATAACCTGGATTATGTGTTGTTCCTCTTTGACGTACGATAATATTTCCAGCGATTGCTTTTTGTCCGCCGAATATTTTAACTCCAAGACGCTTACTTTCAGATTCGCGTCCGTTTCTTGAACTACCTACACCTTTCTTATGTGCCATGATACTTAAGTATTATGCGTTGATATCTTGAATTTCTATCTCAGTGAAATATTGTCTGTGACCATTAAGTTTTTTATAGCCTTTTCTTCTTTTCTTTTTGAAAACAAGAACTTTGTCCCCTTTGCAGTGTTGTAAAACTTTTGCAGAAACACTTGCTCCTTCTAATGCCGGTGTTCCTACGTTTACATTATTTTCATCTTCTATAAGTAAAACATTTTCAAATTTTACTTCGCTGCCTTCAGCTTCTTGCAATCTATGTACAAAAACTTTCTTGCCTTTTTCAACTTTGAACTGTTGACCTGCTATTTCTACTATTGCGTACATCTTTATTAATTTCTAATCCGTTTAAACACTATTTTTTCAAAAAATTCGGACTGCAAAGATATAAACTTTATTTTTATTAGCAAAAATAATTTTATATTTTTTTGAAGATAATTATATTTTTATTCTTCAGCGTTTTTATGAACTAATAATACGCTTTCAAGAGAAGGTTTGCGTGAATTGTCATTTTTGAAAATGCTAACAGTTTTTTCCCAAAATCCTTCATTGAAGCCACAATATCATAAACATCAATCTTATCAATAATTAAAAAATAGTCGTGTGCTTTCTTGTAAACTTTAATTTCAACTGGTGAATATTATTTACTATGATTTTCAAGGTCAATTTTAAGAATTGAATTAAAATTGACTGTATATATTAATTTAATACCTTAACTCCTTCATTATTTTCCAAAAACAAATTCAATATAGATTTATCAATGAGTTATCAAATAAAATATATGATTTATTTGCTGATTTTATTAGTCGGGGAACAATTATCCATGAATCAAAAATTTGTCATTCATAGAGAATACCTTCTTTTAGCATTAAGTCTTTTTTAAATGTATTTCGAATTTATCTATTCTTTTGGTTATGTCAGAGATACTATATTCAATTCTGTTTATCATGTTATTTACAGCATATCCCTTCATCAAACTGTCTCTGAGAATCTTGGTCGCCCATATACGAAATTGCATTACCTATATTGATTTTATAATATAATTTACTGAAATTATAACATTAAGATTATAATAATCTATTTTTCTTTCAACAATTCTATTACCTTCGATTTGAACTGTAAATAAATTCTTGATTATTATATCTTTCTGCAATTCACCTTCTCTATAACAATAATGTTTTGTTTAGTTTGATTAAACAAGAGAGCCATTTATTGTTGAGAAAACCAGATAGTTTCATCTGAAAACCTTAGTTCTATATGTACGAATTAACATTCAGGACGATATAAAATGTTTTCATTTTTCATTTCAAAACATTTTGCTCAAAATAAATAAGCATAAAAAAATCTTAGTAATTACAAAGTTAATTTTTATCCCACCGGAAAAAAATTGATGCTTAAAATAATGACTAAAATGATTTTTTTTGATAGTTGAAACCCAATTTAGCAAACCCAATTATATTTTAATCCCCATGATTTTTTATTCAGCTCAGAATTTTTGTCGCTGCAAATTAACGAATTTATAATGATATAGTATTATTGTTTATTGGCTATATATCCTTAAATATTGTATTTACTAAAACCATTTTAACCTAAATTCTGAATTGTATAAACAAGTTTATGAAATCTTATTTTATAAAATATTTATCAAAAATTAGCGTTTATAGTTAGAAAAAATTTTTTAGGTGTATATTTGCAAAAAATTATAAAAATTGAAGAAATACAGATTACATATATTTATATTTTTAATTGCAACAACAGGAATCTTCCCCTATATTTATTCACAAAAACAGATTCCTCAGAATCTCCCCAAACTCGATCAGCAGCCTGCACATTTTGGGTATTCGTTAGGTCTTAATACCATGGATTTTATTATCAGACCTTCAGATAATTTTCTATTAAACACTTTCGATACTGTTTATGCAGTTGAAGTTGGAAAGTATATTGGGTTTAATCTTAACATGATTTCAAACTTAAGACTTACCGACCAACTAAGCGTAAGATTTTTACCGGGTTTAATTTTTGGTCAAAGAAATCTTAACTATAAAATAAAAAGAAACAATGAATATCGTCTCCACAGTATGATGATAGAATCCACATTTATTGATTTGCCGATTTATCTTAAATATAAAGCTGTGCGAATTAATAATTGGCGGCCATTTGTTTTAGCAGGGGTATCTCCACGTATTGATTTGGCTGCTCAACGAAAAATCCGCCCAGAAGAGATGCCCAAAATAAGATTAAAAAATTTTGATTCATATTACGAGGTTGGCCTCGGATTGGACTTCTTCCTCGAATATTTTATGTTTGGAATAGAACTCAAAGGTTCATGGGGAGTTTTCAACATTGTTAGATACGATAATACGCAATTCAGTGACGTTTATCGCCGCTTAAATTCCAGAATGCTGATACTATCTTTTCATTTCGAAGGTGGAAAACTTGATAAAATTAAATGGTGGGATTGAGGAATGGAACGTTTTTTTGATTTAATTTTAAATCCTGACCAATTTCAGGATAGGCAATTTGTATTAAACGAAATTTCAGGAAAATCCGGTATAAAAATCTCCGACATTAAGGATTTCAGAATTTTGCGAAAATCTATTGATGCACGGAAAAACGTCAAATTTAATGTTCGGGTTGAGATTATTTTGCACGGCGAAACATTTAAACCTATTTTCGGAAATTATAGATTTGATAATGTTGAAAATAGCAAAGATATAATTATTGTTGGGGCTGGTCCGGCAGGATACTTTGCAGCATTGGAATGTATTTTACAAGGACTCAAACCAATTGTTTTAGAACGAGGGAAACCTGTTGAAGAAAGAAAAAAAGATATTGCACTTTTAAATCGTAATATCTCAATTAAACCCGAATCAAACTATGCTTTTGGCGAAGGTGGTGCAGGAACATATTCCGACGGAAAACTTTACACCAGAAGCAAAAAAAGAGGTGACGTAAACAAAGTTCTTTCTCTGCTTGTACAATTTGGAGCAAATCCCGAAATTTTAATTGACACTCACCCCCATATAGGTACAGATAAATTACCGCAAATTATTAAAAACATTCGGAATCAGATTTTATCATGTGGTGGCGAAATTCATTTTAATAGTAAAGTTACAAAAATCATAACGGAAGATAACCAAGTAAAAGGAGTTATTTGTTCCGATGGAAGATTATTCAAAAACGATAAAATTATTTTAGCAACCGGACATTCAGCAAGGGATGTATATTATTTTCTGGCAGAACAAGGTATAAATATGACAAACAAAGGTTTTGCCATGGGTGTGCGGGTTGAACATCCACAGGAACTGATAAACAAGATTCAATACAGAAAAGATTATAAAAATTCTTATTTGCCGGCTGCAAGCTATAGTATAGCTGTTCAGGTTGAAAACAGAGGAGTATATTCTTTTTGTATGTGTCCGGGAGGCACAATAGTAAACTCATCTACCCAAATCAAAGAACTTGTCGTAAACGGGATGTCAAACTCAAAACGAAATTCACCTTATGCAAACTCCGGTATAGTTGTAGAAATTCAACCGGAAGATTACATAAAACTTTATGGCAATGAAATGTTTGCCGGTTTGAACATGCAAATGGAGTTTGAAAAGTCAGCATATTTTAATGCAGGAGGGGGTTTTAGAGCTCCAGCACAAAGATTGAAAGATTTTGTTAATGGGAAACTTTCTTCAACATTGCCTCAAAGCTCATATCATCCCGGACTTGTAAGCAGTCCGTTGCATTTCTGGATGCCTGAATTTATTTCTGAAAGACTCAGAAAAGCTTTTGTGGAATTCGATAAAAAAATGAAGAATTTTCTTTCTAACGATGCAATAGTTGTAGGCGTAGAAAGTCGCACCAGCTCTCCAATACAAATAACACGTAACGAGAATTTTGAAAGCACTTCTGTTAAAGGATTATTTCCTTGCGGCGAAGGAGCAGGATATGCAGGAGGTATTGTTTCATCAGCAATTGATGGAATTGAAACAGTAAAGATAATTAAACAAGTTATTCAAAAAGACTAAACAAATGATTATTAAAAATATTATTTTCGATTTAGGAAATGTTTTGCTTAAAATAAATACTGAACTAAGTAAAGAAGCTTTTAAAAATCACGGAATTTCCAATTTTGACAGTTTATATACTCTGTCAAATCAAGTCAATTTGTTTGATGAACTCGAAACTGGCAAAATCACGGAGTTTGAGTTTTATGAAAAATTTCGAATAATTACAAAAACTAATCTCGAAAACGAAACAATTGAAAAATGCTGGAATGAACTTATTCGTGATTACCCCCAGGAAAATCTCGAAATTTTAAAACAAATAAAAAATTCATATAATACATTTATTATCAGCAACACAAACAAAATTCATTACAAACATTACACTTCCATTCTTAAACAAAATCATGGTATAGAAAATCTGGAATCTTTAGTTAAGAAAGCATATTTTTCACACGAATGCGGGCTAAGAAAACCTGATAAAAATTTCTTCTTATTAGTTTTAAACAAGAATGATTTAATCCCCAAAGAAACTCTTTTCATTGATGATGACATAAGAAACATAAAAGCTGCGAAGGAACTTGGAATTAAAACATATCATCTTGAAAAACTAAATATAGAAAAAGCATTGAAGAATTATAATTTATTATAAGCTATAGTTAAAACTCGATAACAAGATTTGTATTTGATTTTTTATAACCCCTGAACATTGACTTTGAATTATAACTGAAAACAACATTTCCGTATTTATCCACAGCAATTAGACCTCCAGTTCCACCAAGATTTGCAATTTGGAGAATCGCATTTTCTGCAGCTTCTACAATGTTCATATTTGCATATTTCATAGCAGCAACAAGATTATATGCACACAAAGTTCTAATAAAATATTCGCCGTGCCCGGTACATGAAACTGCGGCATAATGACTGTCGGCATAAGTTCCTGCTCCGATTATTGGGGAATCCCCTACTCGACCATATTTTTTCATCATCATCCCCCCTGTTGAAGTAGCTGCTGCCAAATTTCCATATTTGTCCAATGCCACTACTCCAATAGTTCCATTTTTATCATTGACTGTAGATTTATACTTTTTCATAACTTCGGGAGTTTCAAAATACTCAGGGTCAACTATTTCAATCCCTTTTATATATGCAAATTCTTCTGCTCCCGCTCCAATCAACATTACATGAGCAGTACTGTCCATAACCATACGAGCAAGTTTTATGGGATTTTTAACTGTTTTTACTCCTGCAACTGCTCCGGCTTTTAAATTACTTCCGTCCATGATGGAAGCGTCCAACTCAAACTCCCCTTTTGAGTTAATAACAGCTCCTTTGCCTGCATTAAACAAAGGACTGTTCTCAAATATTACCGCACATTTCTCCACAACATCTATTGCTTTAATCCCATTTGATAATAAAGAATCCCCGAGTAACAAAACTTCTTTTATAGAATTATAATACTTCCAATAAGTTGCTGTATCGAATTCCGAAGAATTAAAATTTCCAGCTCCGCCATGCACAACAATACAATATTCAGGTTTATCTTGAGCTATTGACTCAGTTATTATAAAAAATTTAAAAATCAGTAAAACTATAAAACAGTAAAAAATCTTTTTCATTGTTTTTGAGGTTTTGCAGGAATAATATTTAAATAATGTTTGTAACGATTATATACAGAATTAGCAAATTCAACGGAAAAAATTCCGGGAAAGTAACCGTTCTTAACGCAGGTATCGGTGTAATATTTTCTGTTAGATAAATTGATTATAAAATAACTGAGATTATCCCAGTTATTGCAATCCTTATTATATTTTTTACAAAGACAAATTGCATCAATAATATGTCCCGGCCCAATATTGTAGGATGCAAGAGAAGATTTTAATATGGTTATCGAATCTTCAAGTTCATTTTGTAATAAATTTTTTATATAACTCAAATAATTACAAGCAGCAAAAATTTCACTTTCTATACCGCTATATTTTTCATCTTTGTACTTTCTATAGGTCACAGGTAATAATTGCATTAATCCTGTAGCTCCTGCCCAGCTTTGAGCATTTGGATTGAAACGAGACTCTTCGTAAGCTAAAGAAGCAATAAGTCGCCAATCCCAACCTGTTACTATAGCATGTTTATAAAACAAATCATCATATATACTTAAACGAGCCTTGTTGTGACTATGGAACTCGCTTTCGATATTAAAATTATGTCTAAACTTATTGATATACTTTAAGCTTAATCTTCTATAATCCTCTGACTCCTTAAACTTTTCAATCCAAACATTTAAACTGTCTAACAATAAAGGAGAAGTTTCTCTTACTCCCCAGACAATATTTAATGGTAAACTCATATCTACGCTAATATCAATATTTTGATAATAATTACTCGCAAGTATGGCATACTCAATAGCACAAACTGCATAATCTATCTTTCCTGAGGCTACCATATTAATTAATTGTTCCTGCGACAAAGAATCAATTTCTCTAACTGAAATATTTTTTGCAAAATCCTGAATAAAAACTTTAAAAGAATTGAGATTTCTTGTTCCTGAAGAAACATACAAAACTGCTGATTTAAAATCATTTATTGATTTTATCGTTTCAATATTTTTTCCTACACTGTCTATACTTCGTTGAACCAAAACTAATTTTGTTTCGCGAATTGACTTTGTCATATCAATTTTAAGATCAAGCTCAGAACTTTGAATGATTCCCTGAGCTAAAATATCTACTTTATTGCTTTTGAGAATTTCTATTCCTGAATCTAAATCAGACTCAACTATAATTTCCAATTCTAAACCATATTTCTTTGAAAAAGATTCAATCATTTCTAATTGGAATCCAAGTGGAGAACCTTCATAAACAAAATAGTCCACAGGATCAATATTAAAAACTACCTTTAATACCCCATCGTCAACTATCTCCTTAAAATCTCTAAATTCAACTCTTTCAATATCTTCACCTGAAGAATATCTGTAAATTATCCAGACAATAAATATAAACAGGATTATGGAAATAACTATTGTAAAAATCCTGAAATTTTTCATTGATGTTACTTAATTTATTTTTCGTAAGCAAGATACAAAAAATTTATTTTGACTAAAAAGTAATCATAATATAAATGTAGATTTATTTGAACTGTAACTTAAAAAAAACGCTATTACCTTAAAATTTACATTACTATAGAAGAATTGAAAAGTAACAAAATTTCTTGTCTATTCTCAATAAAATTAATCCTTTTTATCATGCATAAAACTCTTAAACTCTCGTATTTTTCTGTCAAAATACGATTTAACCTCCTTAAAACTGTGGCGATGATCTACATCCCATTCTGTTATTTTATATACCATACAGTTATCGGGAATAGGAACTTTTTCTGTACTTTTCCACGTTCGCTTATTCAA
>Ga0209409_1000093_pt1 | contig 95457 bp, 79 predicted proteins | sample AD_JPNMR1_MetaG_FD_184424 | JGI IMG/M metagenome (GOLD analysis project Ga0209409, IMG submission 184424) | Active sludge microbial communities of municipal wastewater-treating anaerobic digesters from Japan - AD_JPNMR1_MetaG (SPAdes) (version 2) | ecosystem: Engineered > Bioreactor > Anaerobic... | reverse complement strand
AAAGACAGGAACTATACTTTTTATGGGCAGGTTTATAGAACCTACAAAATAGTAAAGACCTAATTAAATATAAAAATTATGTAAAAAGGGGTGAAGCTCTTATGTCTATACTTTTTGATGAGAAGAACCATATTTTCCACCTTATAGCTGGAGAAACAAGCTATCTTATCCAAATTTTTAAAAATCATTATTTAACTCATCTTTATTGGGGTAAAAGATTGAATCATTCAAGTTTTTCAGATGTCTTAGTAGCATCTCCTTTTGGTGCAAATCCTGACCCTAATGACAAAAGTTATACTTTGGATAGAATGCCATTAGAATATCCAGCATATGGAAACTCTGACTTTCGCCATCCTGCCTATCAAATAGAAGAGGAAGATGGATCAAGAATTACTGATCTAAGATTTCAATCTTACAAAATCTATAATGGAAAGCCAAAACTTCCTGGACTTCCTGCTACTTATTTAGAAGAGGACGACGAAGCACAGACCTTAGAAATAGAACTATTTGATGATTTAATTGGTCTTAAAGTAATTCTTATTTATACAGCTTATAGGGATTATAATGCCATTACTCGTAGCGTAAAGTTTATAAATGAAGGGAATCAAAAATTAAAAATTTTAAGGGCATTAAGTGCATCTATAGATTTTGACCATTGCAATTTTGATCTCCTAAGTCTTTGGGGATCATGGGCAAGAGAAAGATATATAGAGAGAGTCCCTTTAATCCATGGCATCCAGACAATTGAAAGCTCCAGAGGAGAAAGTTCTCACCAACATAATCCATTTATTGCACTACTTGCTAAAGATGCAACTGAAAGATATGGAGATGTATACGGATTTAGCTTGGTATATAGCGGAAATTTTGCAGCTTTTGCAGAAGTAGACCAATTTAATACTACCAGAGTCTCTATGGGAATAAATCCCTTTGAATTTACCTGGAATCTTGAAAAGGGAGAATCTTTTCAGACTCCAGAAGTAGTAATGGTTTACTCCTCTCAAGGGCTAGGAGATATGTCCAGAACTTATCATAGGCTTTATAGAAAAAGACTTTGTAAAGGAGTTTATAGGGATAAAAGAAGACCTATATTAGTAAACACATGGGAGGCAGTCTATTTTAATATAAATGAAGATAAACTATTAGATTTAGCAAAGAATGCAAAAGAACTTGGAATAGAACTATTTGTCCTTGATGATGGATGGTTTGGGAAAAGAGATGATGACACAAGCTCCTTAGGAGACTGGTATGTAGATAAAAGGAAATTACCAAACGGGCTTGATGGTCTTGGAAAAAAATTAAATGAAATGGGGTTAAAATTTGGACTTTGGTTTGAACCCGAAATGGTATCACCTAATAGTGAGCTCTATAAAAAACATCCTGATTGGTGTATACAAGTAAAAGGTAGACCCATATCTCCTTGTAGAAATCAATATGTCTTAGATATAACAAGAGAGGAAGTAAGAAAAGAAGTGTTAAGAATGATGAAAGAGATAATTAGAAGTGCACCTATTGAATATATAAAATGGGATATGAATAGACCATTGACAGAAGTAAGATCTCTTGCTCTTCCCTCTGAGAAGCAGAAGGAGGTTTTTCATAGATATGTATTATCTCTTTATGAGATGATAGAAGAATTAACCACAGAATTTCCATATATCCTTTTTGAAGGATGTTCTGGGGGTGGAGGAAGATATGATCCAGGAATACTTTACTATATGCCTCAAATATGGGCTAGTGATAATAGTGATGCTATTGAAAGATTAAAAATTCAATGGGGAACCAGTATCGTATATCCAGCAAGTACCATGGGAGCCCATGTATCTGCAGTACCAAACCATCAGGTAGGAAGAGTTACCCCTTTAAAAACAAGAGGTTCTGTTGCCATGTCTGGCGTCTTTGGATATGAACTTGATCTCACTAAATTATCTGAAGGAGAAAAGGAGGTAGTTAAAGAGCAAGTAGAACTTTACAAAAAAATATGGCATATTGTATTTGAAGGAGATCTATATCGCCTTATAAATCCATTTGAAAATACTGCAGCATCATGGATGTTTGTCACCCCAGATAAAAAAGAGGCGTTTGTAGTTTATGTAAATATATTAGCAGAACCAAATCCTCCCTTTAAGAAATTAAAACTTGATGGACTTGATCCAGAACAAATATATGTAGCAGATGGAACAGATAAGGAATATTTTGGGGATGAATTAATGAATATAGGTATAAATATTCCACCCCTTAGGGATTTTGATTCATTTACCTTAATTCTTAAAGCAAAAAACTAAAAATATAAAAAGGGAGTATAAAGATTCTTTGAAGTAAGAAAATATCCTTTATACTCCCTCAAACATACCAAAATTATTTGTAATGTTTGTCCATTTCTTCATTCCATGGTTGAGAAAGAATAGCTTCTATAAGATTTTTCCCTTGTTCAAAACTCTTTGTCCTTGGATCATCCATAATCGTGAGAAGTAAACTGGTCCTATCTCCTTCTTGGAATGCCTGCAATATTCTTTCCATTCTGAGCCATCTGGGTATTAAAACATATAACATTAATCTGGATGGTATATTTTCAATTTTCTCCCTTTCTATTCCATTTTTATCTACATACACAGGTATCTCTACAATTACGTCATCTGGAATTCCTTTTATAGCCCCATTATTGGGAACATTTAAAACCAGTCTTCTCCTATGATTATTAACTATAGCATCTACAAAAGGTACAATAGATTCTGTACTTTCTTCCATAGGAATCTCTTTTGTTATTAAAATATTTGGATCTCCTGCAAGTCTCTCCATTTGTAGTAGCCTCAGCTTTAACCCATAAAGATACATAGTCCATCCAATTTCAGAATCAGGTCCTCCTGCAGGAAACCATTTTTTCTTTTCATTCAGATCTGTATGGAACCACCAAGGTGAAACACTTCTTGGAGTATCCCCAATAGGAAATAACTTATACAATCTATACATCTCCACACTGGCAGGAGAAAGCTGCGTATATTCCCATGGAGAGATCCTATAGTCATAAGAACTCCAGAGTTTTGGAGCTTCTTCTTCTATCCATTTATCAATAAGAGGATATGCATCTTCCCCTTTATGTTTGAATTTAGTCAAGAATATACAATGATTAAATCCAGCAACTTGTTCTTCCACATCTTTTGGATCTAAATCCAAAGCTTTCATTACACTAAATACCTCTAAATATCCATGACAGAAACCTACCACTTTTAATCCCGTCTCTCTCAATGCTAAATTAGTACCTTCAAAAACTGGATTTGAAACCTGCATATACCATGCATTAGGAGATATATTTTCCACATCTCTTGCAAGCTCATGAATAAACTTTAGTTGCTCATATGCAGCAAATCCGCCATAATAATCACTTACTCTATCATCTACCCCCCTATAATATCCATGACTTTCTGCTATCTCTCTTTCTTTTTCCATATTATGATATCCACCAATTTTTACAGTATTTATAACAAAGTCTGCCCCATCCAAAGCTTTCTTCCTATCTGTAGTTTTCTCAAGCTTCAAAATTGTTCCTGCTTCTTTCATATATTTTTCTGCTAACGTGTAAACTAAATTCAATCTCTGCTCATCAATATCCATAAAAGTTACAGTACTTCCAGAAAGATCTCTAAACACGTTAAGATCTTGGATTAATTTCATAGAAAAAGAGACACTGCCTGCTCCAATAATAGTAATTTTGACCATAAGCAACCCCTCCCTATAACTCATTGTTGATATTTTTATAACATATAAATCTATTTAATGTCTACAAAAAACTTAACTGGGGGATAATATTCAATTAAATTGGGGTTATTAGATTAATCTTTAAAGAACATCATTTATTAAAAAAGGGAGAGCTATAGCTCTCCCATATTCCATTAATCTTCTACCTCAATCAGAAACATATGCTCATTTCCATCAAAGACAATATTCTTAACTACTCCATCTTCTTGAGCTAAAATATCTTTTAAATTCTTATCAATACCTAATTTATCTCCTTTTTGTATTTTATCTCCAACTCTTACAAGAATCCCAAAAGTAGCATCAACCTTGTAAATCATTATTCTGATAATGTATATCCTGCAAGCTCAGCAATTTTCTTTGCAATATCTGTGTTATCATATACTCCTGCAAAAAGTTCTGCGCTCTCACCAAAAGCATATACAGGTACACTTACACCTGAATGAGATGTAGTAGTCCATCCAACCTGAGCTCTTGCAGAAATTACATCTGCTATATCAATAGCTGTTGCCTTCTTTATTTTCTGTAATTCTTCAGGCTTTAGATCAGTTATTTCCACATATTCTTCAAAAATTTGCTTAATTTCATCATCTTTTTTCCCTTTAACTAATGTTGCTAAGGCCTCACAAGATAACTTTTGATTGATAAGAACCTCAGGATTTATTTCATATTTTCCTGTGGAAAGTCCTATTCCACCAGTTTCATGATCTGCAGTGATAACAATAAGAGTATCAGGGTTCTCATTTATGAAGTCTAATGCAACTCTTATTGCCTCATTAAATTCATAAACTTCCCAAGCAGCAGTAGCAGCATCATGTACATGATTAGCCCAATCAATTTTTCCACCCTCTACCATAAGGAAGAATCCTTTAGGATTTTTACTTAGAATATCTAAAGCTTTTTCTGTCATCTCAGCAAGATCAGGAACATTGACTTTAAGAAATTCTCTATCCATATAGTAAGGGAGATGCTCCACAGCAAAAAGCCCTAAAAGTTTTCCATTGGGAGCTTTTGCTTTATCTAACTCTTCAGGTGTAGATATAAATTCGTATCCTGCCTTCTTAAACTCTTCAATAAGATTTCTATTATCTTCCCTCTTACTCTGTGGATCAGATTTAGGAAGAAAATAAGCTAAGCCACCTCCCATATAAATATCAGCAGTTTTATATTCCGCATATTGATCTGCTACTGGGATCTCATCTCTGGAAGTAGTATGAGCTGCAAATGCAGCAGGAGTTGCATGAGTAATAGTAACAGTAGTTATTAACCCTGTAGATTTACCCACTTCTTTTGCAGCCTCAAGAAGAGTTTTAATCTTCTTTTCATCAGGTGCAGTTCCCAACCAACTATTATTGGTTTTAAAACCAGTGGCTAATGCTGTACCAGCTGCTGCAGAATCTGTGACAAGACTATTAGCTGAAAAGGTCTTAGCAATTCCTATATATGGTGCAGTTTCAAAGGTAAAATACTCATCTTTCCCTACAATAATAATTCTTGAAAGGTCTACACTCTCAAGTCCCATTCCATCACCAATGAAGAATATAACATTTTTTAACTTAGGAGCTTGAGCAAAGGAGATAGAAAGAAAACATAAAAGGAGAGCAGTTAAAATTAAGATCCTCACCTTTGATGACATTCAAAACACCTCCTTCTAATATTCTTGCAATATGATTATATATATATTAAATTAAATTTACATTGACTTACATTAAATTTATATTAAATAAAATTCTCTTTAAATTAACTAAGTCAAATGTGCCTTAATAAGAAGAAAAAAATTTAAAAAAGTTCAATATTAACATTATAAAACTCTTAAATCCTTGTTTGTAAACATTACCAAATAATTTGACAGTATATTAAACCTGTGTTAAACTTCTTTACAAGAAGCGTAGGGTAGGAAAAAAAGCCCGGGGGTTTTATTTACTTCCGGGCTTCTAAATTAAGAGAAGCTCACACGTGTTAATAAATATAGGGGGTGGAGTATGAAAAAAATAGTAAAAATTATTTTCATCTCTATTTTATTAATTATCCTCTTCCCTTTATACGCCAGTACAGAGAATATCCCATGGTATAAGGATGCGGTATTCTATGAGATTTTTGTTAGATCCTTTGCGGATAGCGATGGGGATAAGATAGGAGATCTTATAGGACTTACTCAAAAAATTAACTATTTAAACACAGGAAGCAAAGAGTCTGAAAATGATCTAAAGATAGATGCCATATGGTTGATGCCTATCTTTTCTTCTGTAAGTTATCATGGATATGATGTCACTGACTATTATGATATAAATCCTGAATATGGCATATTAGAAGATTTTGAGACTTTTATATCTGAGGCTCATAAGAGAGGAATAAAAGTGATTCTTGATCTTGTAGTAAATCACACTTCTTCAAAACATCCATGGTTTATTTCTGCATCCTCTTCTTATACATCTCCATACCGAGATTATTATGTCTGGAGTACACAAAAACCAGATAAAGGTCCTGTAAATCTCTGGTATCAAAAGCCTACGGGCTATTATTACGCTTTATTCTGGTCTGAAATGCCAGATTTAAACTTTGATAATCCAAAGGTAAGACAAGAGGTTAAAAAGATAGCAAAATTTTGGATAGAAAAAGGCGTAGATGGTTTTAGATTAGATGCTGCAAAGAGCATATATGATGAAAATTATAAAAATATTTCTTGGTGGCAAGAGTTTTATAACTATTTAAGAGGTATAAAACCAGATATATACTTAGTAGGTGAGGTATGGGATAATGAGTTTACTATAGCAGAATATTATAAGGGACTACCCTCTAATTTTAATTTTCCCCTCTCAGATAAAATTATAAGCTCTGTAGCAAACCAGAAAGATTTGGGAATTGTAGAGTTTATTAATTATGAAAGAGATCTTTTTAGAGAAAATAATTCTGATTTTGCTGATGCTATATTTCTGAGAAATCATGATCAAAATAGGGTTAAAACAGGATTTGGGGGAAATATAGATAAAGCAATTTTAGCGGCATCTATCTATTTAACTCTTCCTGGAACTCCATTCATTTATTATGGAGAAGAAATTGGTATGGAAGGAGCAAAACCTGATGAATATATAAGAGAACCTTTTAAATGGACTGATGATATGAAAAGCCCTGAGCAAACTTATTGGATAAAACCTTTTTATAATCTACCAAATAATGGAATCTCTGTGGAAACTTTAGATAAAGATCCAAAAAGTATACTTAATCAATATAGAAAGCTAATAAGATCAAGAATAAATCATAAAGCATTAGCCTTAGGTGATATTGAGAAGGTAAAGACAAAGGATAATTCAACTTTAGCCTATATTAGATATTATGGGGATGAAAAAATTCTCGTAATTCATAATCTAAACCGCGTACAAAATACTTTCTCATTAAAAGATAACGTTCAGGAAATAATATATCTAAGAAATGTAATATTAAATGAAAATGAGCTTATTTTAGGAGCATTCTCCACTGCTATAGTCAAAATTCCATAGATACTCCCATATCTCATCAGTAACTTTATATCCAGAAAATTCGTAAGCAATTAAACCTGCCCCAACAGCAGGAGGTATCTTGAGAAGTACTACCTTACTTTTTTCTGCATACATTCTTAATTTCCCTTGGATATATTCGGGGAGAAACTTCGCTCCCTTATACAAGCCTCCTGCAAGAACCACAGGAGTTTCATCATTGAGCAAATCTAATTTTTTCATCAAATTGTAGGCTGAGAGTACTGTCTCATTAACAACCCTCTCAATAATCTCTAAAGCTACTTTGTCTTCCTTTTTTGCTACCTCAAATAGCAAAGGTGCCATATTCAAAGCTTTATAGAAATTTGAAGGGTTATAATATAACTTCTTAGCAAGTTCATTATAATCTTTCACCTCAAAGAACTTTAATATCTCGTCTTCAAGAAGAGTTTTTGTCCCTCTTCCATCATATGATCTAAAAGCCCTAAAAAGCATCTCTTCCACTACTGAAGAGGCACCACCCCAATCTCCAAAAGTATATCCTTCACCAAAATATCTATACCATCTCCCATCTCTTGTACGTCCATATCCATTATTACCAGTACCCATTACTATTATTACTCCCCAATACTCTTTATTCCCAGCCCTAAGAGCAATAGAAGCATCATTTTCAATAATGAAATTTTCTACTAAATTTAATGATGTTAACTCTTTTTCTAACATCTGAAAATCCTCAGGAAAATCTGCACCAGCAAGTCCAAAGCATGCAAATTCAAAAGTTATATCTTTATGTTCTCCCTTAGCTCTATCTATAGCTAACATCCAATTTTTCTTTGCATCTTCCATACCTATTCCTTCATAGTTTCCAGGACCAGATCTTCCAATACCCACTATCTCACACTTTTCATTCAAAATAATAGCTTGTGTTTTTGTCCCTCCTGCATCTATACCAAGAAAATATTTCATCTTTACTCCTCCCTATATAAGTTTAGGGAAGTAATCTTTATTAGTAGAGATTAAATCATCCAAAATTTTCTTAGCCAGTGTCATAGAAGAGACAAGAGGATGCTGCGTAAGAGCCATAAGAGCTTTTTTATAGGAAGATTCCATAGCCGCTTCTATTGTGAGTTCCTCATAAGTTTTTACAGATTGAATAGTACCCCTTACAGAAATTGGTAACTTTCCAATAACATAACGGTGAAACCTATCTTTTTGAAGATAAACTGGAATCTCTACAACTGAATCATAGGGAAGATCAGAAATAGCTCCTTCATTTTTCACATTTATAATCTGAAATCCTTCTTTCAATCCAGAAAGGGCTGATATGAGATTTACAGCAGCCCTTGAATAAAGAGCTCCTCCTCTCCTGCTTAATTCTTCAGGTTTCTTATCCAAGGAAGGATCTTTATAAAGATTCAATAAATCAGATTCAATTTTTAAAACCTCCTCAGCTCTTTTAGGTTTATGCTTTACTTCTTCCACTCTTTCTTCTCTCAGGTAAAAATACCCCAAATAATAGTTAGGAAACATATTAACATTATCAAGAATCATCCTTTCTTCGTCAGAAATTCTTTCTCTAACTTTCAAAAATAATTCCTTAGTTCTATCCTCACCTTTCACAAAAACTTTTCTTACAAAGCTCAGATGATTCAATCCAAAGTAATCAAGGAAAACATCTTCTGGAGAGACTTCTGCCAGGTCTGCAAAAAGTTTTTGAAAGTTTATAGGAACATTACAAAGTCCAATAGATTTAACTTTTGTATACTTTAAAAGCATCTCAGTAATAATTCCAGAAGGATTTGTGAAATTAATAAGCCAGGCAGAAGGACAAACTTCTTCTATCTTCTTTGCTATCCCATACACCACAGGGATAGTTCTAAGAGCATTCGCAAAACCACCAGCTCCTGTAGTTTCTTGACCTAATACCCCATACTTTAAAGGAACAGTTTCGTCTAAAAGACGTGCCTGATTACCTCCAACTCTTATCTGATTAATAACAAAGTCAGCATCTTTTAATGCTTCCTCTAAATCAGTACTCATCTCAAGTTCAATCTCTGCACCAGCCCTTTTTATCATTCTTAAGAGAAAATCGTAGACAATACTTAATCTTTCATAATTTATATCCAAAAGAGTAATCTTTAGAGGTTTAACCTTATCCCAAATATCAAAAAAACCCTCAATTAATTCTGGAGTATAGGTACTTCCTCCTCCAATAACAGAAACTTTCATTTTAAAACCTCCTTATAAAAACTTATTTTCAAAGATATCCTCTAATATCTTCTTCTTTCCATCTCTACATTCCCAAGGTTCTAAAACAAATTTTTCTCAAAAAGTTTCTCCACAATCTCTGAAAATTTAGACCTATTTTTAGAAGTATACAAGTATTAAATTCTTATTATAGTTTCCTATATACTCTGGGGTTCTTCCTTTTCTCATATTTTCTCTCCCATTTAGTAAGATACCATTACTAATTCTACCATAAAAAAATTCTTTATACTTAAAAATTTAAAAGCTATAATTTTTATAAACTGAATTATCTAAAGGAGGATAAAAATGAAAAAAATACTCCTAATATTCATTCTAATAATCTTTACATTAACCCTATCGGTGGGAGAAAAAAGAACTATAGCAGTTTCTATTCCTCCTCTTGAGAGTATAACAAAATATATTGTAGGAAAAGAATGGGATGTAGTAACTCTCTTAAAGGGAAATTTCAATCCTCATATCTTTGAACCTACCCCACAAACCATGAAAGACATTGAAAGGTCACAGTTTGTAATACTGAATGGTGGAGATGTGGATCTATGGGCTGAAAAATTAATTATAAAGAAGAATTTTATAAAGGTTATAGAAAACATAAAGCTGGATAATGAAAATCCACATGTATGGCTTGATCCCATCCTGACAAAAGAGATTGCCAAGAATATATCTCTTAAATTAATATCCTTAGATCCTACAAATAGAGTCTATTATGAAAATAATCTTAAAAACTATAATAAGAAGATTGATCAACTTGATCTTTACATAAAAAAAGAACTATCTAACTTTCCTAAAAAAGAAGTGATAGCTTATCATCCATCTTGGTACTACTTTTTTAAAAGATATAATATAAAAGTAATTACATATATTGAAGAAGGGGAGGGAAAAGAACCATCTCCAAAGAAGATTGCAGAGATTATTCAACTTATAAGGAAGTCTCATATAAAAGCTATATTTAAAGAACCATTTTCAGATCCTCCTATTTTAAATATTATTCAGAAGGAGACAGGAGTTAAAATTATAAATCTGGATCCTATCGGTTATAATAAAGATTACTTTGAATTAATAAAGGAAAATTTATCTATTTTAAAGCAGGTGTTTTATGAACAAAATCATTGAGATAAAAAACCTATACTTCAGCTATAACCATATTCCCATATTAGAGAATATTAACTTAGAAGTAGAGGAAGGAGAATTCTTAGGAATAATAGGTCCTAATGGTGGGGGAAAGTCAACCCTTTTTAAAATAATTGTGGGACTTTTAAAACCCACTTCAGGAGAAGTAAAAGTCTTTGGTAAAAATTCTACCCAACTTAAAGAAGAAAGGAAATGGTTAGGATATGTAGCACAAAAACCAGATCTTGAGAAATACCTTCCTCTAAAAGTACGGGAGATCGTAGCTTTAGGAAGGAAGGTTTTCAAAGATTGGAAAAAACTTACTAAGGAAGACTTTAATGTCATAGAAAAAGTAATGGAAGAATTAGAGATAGAAACATATACAAATAATATTTTCAGTGAACTTTCTGGGGGAGAACAGCAAAGGGTACTTATAGCAAAAGCTATCACCCAAGAGCCCAAAATTCTCCTTTTAGATGAGCCAACCGTAGGGATTGATATAAAGATTCAAAATAAGTTCTATAGCTTATTAGAAACACTAAACTCAAAGGGGATAACTATTCTTCTTGTATCTCATGATGTAGGTATAATAACTAACAAAGCTAAGAAAATTGCATGTATGAATAAGAAAATATACCTTCATGGATGTCCTGACGATATTAAGACCTATAATATATTAAAAGAGTTGTACGGCGAAGAATTTTTATTCTTAACCCATAAGGAGGATTGAAAACTTGGATATATTAAGTTACTCCTTTATGCAAAGAGCTTTTTTAGCAGGAATTTTTTTAAGTATTATATCCTCTATCATGGGTATTTATCTTCTTTTAAGAGGAATAAGCTTTATGGGGGCTGGTATCAGCCACGCTGCATTTGGAGGGCTTGCTATAGGTTATCTACTTGGAATAAACACGACCATAACAGGTATAATTTTTACCCTTCTTATGATATGGACTATGCCTTACATAGTAAAAAAGGCGGGACTCAAACAAGATGTACCTATCAGTATATATTTTTCTTCGTCTATGGCACTTGGGGCATTGCTTTTAAGCCTACATAAGGGTTATACTGTTGATCTTTTTAGCTTTCTTTTTGGAAATATCTTAGCAATAAATGAGGTTGACTTAATCATAACTTTTATTTTTTCAATATTTCTAATCATCTTTTTTGTAAAAAACTATTGGAAAATAATTTATCTTATATTTGATCAAACATCTGCCGAGATTTCAGGGATAAATACATTTAAACTGGAAGAATTCATCTTAACATTAACTGGTATAGCTATAGTACTTATAAGTAAACTTGTAGGAGTTATCCTCTCTTCTGCTCTTTTGATTATTCCTACCGCAACTCTTCTTCCTTTTGTAAAAGACTTTAAAAAACTAATCCTTCTTAACATCTTTCTAAATATATTCTCTATCTTTTCTGGTTTAATTTTATCTTATTATTTTAATCTTCCTGCTGGTTCTACCACAGTCCTTGTATTAACTGTAGTTTTCTTTTTTTCTTTTCTTATCAAAAAATCTTAGAAAATATCCTTCTCCTCACCCTCAAAGACCTTCTTTAAGAGGGTATTCTCTATAACCTCTGCAGCAGCTCCTATAGGACAGGTAAGTCCCCCAAGTTTTGTAGTTATAATCTCAGGCACAGGTGGAAAAGCATGTAAATTTACTACTCTTTTTACAGGTTCCAAAATAAGTTCTTCTGCCTTTGAAAGTCCTCCAGCAATAATCACAATATCAGGATTAAGAAGATTTATAAGATTTGCAATACCTATTCCAAGATAGGTGCCCATCTCCTCAAATATATTTAAAATAAATCTATCTCCAGATCTACCAGCATCAATAATCATATCTAAAAGTTCATCTTTACTTTTATTTTCCAAGGTTACCCTTGTATAAGCATTTTTCTGTACTCCTTCAGCTACCTTCTCAAATAGCACTTGGGTTGATACATAGCTTTCAAGACATCCATAACTTCCACATTTACATTTTTTACCATCTTTCTCTACAATAGTATGTCCAAATTCTCCTGCCCTATCATCGGGTCCCCTATAAAGTTTTCCATCAAGGATTAATCCAGCACTTACGCCACTACCAACTCTAATACAGATAATATTGTCTTTACCTATACCAGCTCCATACCAAAGTTCTCCATAAGTCACTGCTTTTACAATATGCTCTATAAAGATAGGTACATTCTTTATATATTTTAAAAGAAAATCTTTTACCACTACATTCTTCCATCCAAGATTAGGGGAAGAAATACATATACCCTCTTTCCTATTAATAGTTCCAGGAACTGCAACTCCTAATCCAATAATTTCTTCTTTTTTAATACCATCAATAAGGTTGCGATAAATATCTACCACCGCACTTAGTATAATATTTTCATCAGTAGTATTGAGATTAATAATTTCTTTCCTTAAAATTTTTCCAGAAAGAGCCATTAATATTCCTGTTATTTTATCCTTTTCAATCTCTATTCCTATAGGATAATATCCTGATTCATTTAAAGTCAGCTCTATTGGTCGTCTTCCTACTTTTGTAAGCTGAGCAGGTGATTCTTTTACTATACCTATATTTACCAAGTTCTCTACAATATTTGACACAGCAGAAGGGCTTAATTTTGTTACCTTAGAAATATCATACCGAGAAATAGGTCCCATTCTACGGATAGTATCAAGCACCAAAGATATATTGGTGATTCGCATATTTTTTATATTTACGGGTCTCAATACTTTTTACCCCCAAAACAAAATAAATTTTTGCTGAGAAATTATATTATTTTTAAGCCATATCGTCAACTTCTTGTTTAAGATAGTAAAATTGTGCAAAACTTTAAAAATAGCCGAAAAGGAAAATTTACAGTCAAAGTAAAAAATTAAAATGTGCTATATTTAACTCTTAGGAGGTGAAAAAATGAAAGAAGAAACTAAAATTTTAGAAATCATGCAACGGAATGAAATAACTGAACATTTTATTTATAAAAAACTATCTTCATGGGAAAAAGACAAGGAAAATAAAAAGATTTTTGACGAGATTGCCGCAGATGAGTTAAAACATTACAATGTTTTAAAAAATTTATCCAATAAAGATATCACCCCCAATAAATTCAAAATCTTTATTTATCTTTTTTTAGAAAAAATCTTCGGATTCACTTTTATTCTTAAACTCATGGAGACAGGAGAAGATAACGCTATAAAAGGTTACTCTTCTATTATCAACTCTTTCCCAGAGATAAAGAAAATCTTAGAAGATGAAGAGAAACATGAGCAAAAACTATTAAGCTTATTAAATGAAGAGAGGCTAAACTATGTGGGTTCTATGGTGCTTGGCTTAAGTGATGCTTTAGTAGAGCTTACAGGAACATTAGCTGGACTTACTTTTGCTTTTCAAAACACAAAACTTATATCTTTATCAGGACTTATTACAGGAATAGCAGCAGCTCTATCTATGGCATGCTCTGAGTATTTATCTGTAAAAGCAGAGGAGGGTGATAGAAATCCTTTAAAAGCAGCACTTATCACGGGTTTAACATACATTATGGCAGTAATAGTATTAATTTTACCTTATTTTCTTACTCAAAATTATGTCTTAGCATTAGTCTTTTGCCTTTTATTTTCATCTCTCTTAGTACTTGTTTTTAACTATTACATCTCAGTAGCAAAGGATTTAGATTTTAAAAAGAGATTTTTAGAAATGATAATAATAATATTCTCAGTATCCTTCATTAGCTTTATCATTGGTTTAGTAGTTAAGAAAGCAATTGGAATAGATATATAAAAAAAATTAGCCCCCTTAAAAATTAAGGGGGCTTTACTCAAACTAAAATCTTCTTAGGTTTACATCTTCCTGAGACACATCTCTTATTTTCAAAATGATCTATAAATTCATCTCTAAAGTATTTAACTGCAGATGTTACAGGAAGATAGACAGACTGTCCTAATGGGCAGAAGGAAGCATCTCTCATAACAAGGCTTATATTTACCATTTCTTCTATGTCTTTTTCTGTACCTTCTAAACTTGCAAACTTATTTATTATCTCTACAAGCCTTACAGTCCCTACTCTACAAGGGGTACACCTTCCACAAGCTTCATGTTCAAAAAATCTAAGAACACTCTTCAACATATCCACTATACAACTATTCTCACTCATTACAAGAATTGCGCCAGATCCTAAGACTGCCTTATACTCCTTTAAACTTTCAAAATCCATATGAACATCCAGCATCTCTTCCCCTAAAAATGCCCCAGCAGCACCACCCACTAAAGCACACTTAAAATGCTTACCTTCTTTTATTCCTCCTCCATACTGGAAAATAATATCTCTCAATGGAGTCCCCATCTCCACTTCAATTAAGCCTGCATTCATTACATCTCCTAAAATAGTATAAACTTTTGTTCCTGAACATTTTTCAGTACCAAATTGTCTGAACCACTCTGCCCCATTTCTAATAATGTCGGGAACATTTGCAAGAGTCTCTACATTGTTAACTACCGTAGGACTACTCCTTAATCCATAAGATACAGGATAAGGAGGTTTTATTCTTGGAATACCTCTTTTCCCTTCTAAAGATTCAATAAGTGCAGTTTCTTCACCACAGACATATGCTCCAGCACCTTTTCTTACTTCAATATCAAAGGAAAAATCAGTCCCCAAAATATGCTCTCCCAGAAGTCCATATTCTTTTGCAACATTTATAGCATTTTGCATTCTTTCAATAGAAAGTTCATATTCTCCTCTTATGTAAACAAATCCCTTTTTGGATCCTATTGCATAACCAGCAATAGTCATTGCTTCTACAATTCTATAAGGATCACCTTCTAATATAAGTCTATCTTTAAAGGTTCCTGGCTCTCCCTCATCTGCATTACACACTACATATTTCTCGTCAGAGGGAACCTTATAAGCAAGCTCCCATTTTAATCCTGCAGGAAAACCTGCACCACCTCTCCCTCTGAGTCCAGAATCTTTAACAGTTTTTATAACATCCTCTGGTGTCATTTCCATAAGGACTTTTGTAAGTCCTTCAAAACCATCAGAAGCGATATACTCCTCTATACTTTCAGGATTAATAACTCCACTGTTTTTCAACACAATCCTTACCTGTTTTTTAGTAAGTCCCATCTCCTCACGAGTAATTAGAGTAGGAGTAGAAGCTACATCCAGCATCAATCTCTTCAATGGACGTCCCTTCATAAAATGTTCTTCCACAAGCTCGGGAATATCCTCAACTCTTACATTTCCATAATATACTCCCTCAGGGTAAACTACCATCACCACACCTTTTCCAATAATTCCCAACGGACCTGTCTCTATAACTCCCACTTCTTTATCAAGTCCTCTTTCTTTAAGCTCTTCTATTAAAGCTTCTTCTACTGCTTTTGCACCATAAAGAAGAGTATTAGCATCTATAGAAATTAAAACATGACTTCTTAGAATACTCATAAGCTCCCCCTCTTCTTTTCAAGAATTTCATCCACTTTCTCAAGTGTAAGATTTCCATATACCTCTTCATTTACCATCATAGCTGGAGCTACCGCACAAACCCCAAGACAACTGGTAAGCTCCAGAGTAAATACCCTATCAAAAGTAGTTTCTCCTACTTTAACTTTTAGCTTTCCCTGAAGATATTCCAAAAGAGATTCCGAACCAACAAGATGACAAGGAGGAGAATCACATAACCTTATAATAAATCTACCTCTCGGTCGTAGGCTAAACATGGAATAAAAGGAAGCAACTCCTTCTACATAACTTAAAGGAAGTTCTAAATAATCTGCACATGCCTTAATATCCTCTGGAGTAAGATAGTTGTAGAGATTATTATCCTGAAGAGCATGAAGGATCTCTATAATATAATCAGGATCTTTAGAAAAATGTTTTAAGATTTCTTCACGAGTTGCCATTTGCCCCTCCTACTCTCCAAAGTTTAAATAGAAACATCTAAATTACCTTATTAAATAGTGTAAAAGATAGAGACTAAATTTGTCAAGTTTTAATCTCTTCAAATTCATAGGTATGGCTTTTCTTTCCCTTATATAATATACTAATTCATAGCATGGATATACTGATTATTGCCATAGCTCCGGGAATAGCATTGGGATGGTATGTATATAGTAAAGATAGATGGAATAAAGAGCCATCCCTTCTAATTTTTTATGCTTTTTTACTGGGCATGATTATTTCTTTTCCAGCTGCCTTTCTTGAATTTGTTATAGAGTCACTAAATCTTATACCCCTTGGCAAAGATCTCATCTCTACTTTTATATACGCTCTTATAGGGATAGCTCTTGTTGAAGAGGGAGCTAAATATCTTGTTATATATAAATATTTATATCCAAAAGAAGAATTTGACGAACCCTTTGATGGAATTGTATATTCAGTTATGGTAGGATTAGGATTTGCTACTCTTGAAAATATCCTCTATGTATCTGCAGATGGTTTTATAACAGGAGTTTTAAGAGCTTTTCTTGCTGTTCCTGCTCATTTTATTTTTGCATTATTTATGGGATATGCTTTTGGACTTGCAAAATTCAGTTATCACCCAGAGAAATACTTGATCCAAGCGTTAACATATCCTATCTTCTGGCATGGGCTTTATGACTTTTTAATTTTATCTCACAAGGCATATCTTTCCATATTAATACTTCCTATTGTCTATGGCGTAGGAAGATGGATATGGAAAAAAGGACAAAAATTGATAATTTTAAAATGAAAGAGGTGAAAGTATGTTTAACGCAATCCTTTTTGATCTTGATGGTACCTTACTTTTAAATGATACAGATACTTTTATCAAATGTTACTTTTCTCTTTTAATGGAAGAGTTTAAGAAGAAAAATTTAGGAGATGCAAATTTACTTTTTCAAAGCTTACAAGAAGCAGTAAAAAAAATGATGCAGAACAGGGGTCCTAAAAGCAATGAAGAAGTCTTCTGGGGAGAATTTGAGAGATTAACAGAGAGAAGTAGAAAAGATTTTAATGAATTTTTCAATAATTTTTACCTAAATATATTTCCTAAGATAAAAGATCTTGGAAATGTTAAGCCTCATCCATATGCAAGAGAGATTGTTCAACGTTCTTTTGACTTAGGTCTAAAAGTCATAATAGCAACTAACCCTGTATTTCCTCTCATAGCAATTAAGGAGAGACTTTCTTGGGCGGGTCTTTCTGAATTTCCCTTTCATTTAATAACTTCTATGGAGATAATGCATGCCTGTAAACCATTCCCAGAATACTATAAAGAAATCTTAGAAAAAATAGAGGAAAAGCCAGAGAAAGCAATTATGGTAGGAAACGATGTAGAAGAAGATTTACCAGCAGGGAGATTAGGAATAACTACATTTCTTGTAACTGAGAGTCAATTAATAAATTATGGGAAGGAAGATCTAAGACCTGATTTAAATGGAACCTTAAAAGATCTCTACGAAATACTTCCAAAACTGACAAAAAGTTAATAAATAGGTTATAATTAGGTTAGTTTTAAATTTTTTGAAATGGAGGTGAATCTTTTGGTTAGCAAAATTCTTATTATTCTTTTGGGGATTGTATGTGTTGCATTAGGCATATGGGGATTAGTAGCTTGGTGGTCATATTTTGTTAAAGCACTAATGGCTGGAGTCCCAATTTTCTTAGTATTCCTTGGAATAATTCTCGCTATTTTTGGGTACTCAGAGTTAAAAACAGTGCTTTCTGAAAAGAAAGAGAAGACAGAGAAAAAGGAAGAAGAATAAGTATCCAAGGGGGGATTTTATCCCCCCTAATTACTATTTATCCTAATAGCCTAACTTTTTATCAACTACATTTATCATTTTACTTATATCTGGATATACCCTCAAATTAGAAACAAATATATCAACCATTCTCTCATCGTAATATGGAGTCATCCCTGCAATATGAGGAGTAATTATCACATTTTCAAGATTCCATAGGGGACTATCAAAAGGTAAAGGCTCTTCATAAAAGACATCAAGGAGTGCAGCTTGGATCCAACTCTCTTTTAAAGCTTTAATAAGTGCTTTTTCATCTATAGTTTTTCCCCTTCCTATATTTACTAAGATGGCATCTTTCTTCATAATTTTTAACTCTTCCTCCCCAATAAAATCTCTTGTTTCAGGAGCTAAAGGCAAAGCTAACACTAAAATATCGGATATCCTCAAAACTTCGGAAACTTTTGAATAGGGATAAAGTTCATCAGGAATAACATTTAAATCTGAGTCTTGTATATCCTTTTTAACTCCTATAACCTTCATTCCAAAACATTTCGCTATTCTTCCAATTTCTTGCCCTATCTTACCATATCCCAATATCCCCATAACTTTTCCAGTAAGCTCATCACAAAGATTAATATTGTCTTTTTCCCATCTTTTTTCTAACTTTCCTTTAAAAGCAATATTTACCCTTCTGGTCCAGCATAGAATTAATCCAAAAACATGTTCCGCTATAGGTTTTGGATGTACACCACTGGCAGTGGTTATTATCACATCAGAATTTATAACTTCAGGATACAAAATATTATCTATACCTGCAGAAGTAGACTGAATCCACTTTAAATTTTTTGCTTTTAAAAACTCCTCCTTGGATAAACTTCCTGTTAATATAACTTCTGCAAGCTCAAGTGAGTCTGTAATCTCCAAATCTTCCCTTGAGTTTAATATCTTTTCTATATACTTTTTTTCTAAGGGATATCTGATAAAAAGTTTCATAATAGCCTCCCAACTACAAACTTTTTCTTTATTATATCTAAATTTCCAATTTAGTATATATTCGGCAATATATTGCTGTAAGCCTTTTATAAAATAAGTAATTGACAGCATTTAAGTTTTAAATTATAATGTTAACCACATCTTTCCAAAAGAACGATGTTTTAGGAAAAAGAAGGGAGAAAGACTATGTTTAAAGAAGGTCAAATAAGAATTCCTTCAGCTTGTGGCTTAATAGGGTTTATCAATAGAAGACGGAAAAATACTTCGGGATACCAAATTGTTAGTGCTATGACTCTAATGAGAGAACGTGGGAATGGTTTAGGAGCAGGTTTTGCAGGTTATGGAATATATCCTGATAGAAAAGACTACTATGCTTTTCACCTTTTTTATGAAAACAGAAAAGCAAAAGAAGAAACATCCGAATTCCTTTATAAATATTTTGATGTAGCCCAAGAGGAAAAAATACCTACAAGAAAAGTGAAAAACATCAAAGATTCGCCCATTATATGGAGATATTTCTTAAAACCAAAAGAGGAATCTTTAGCAGAAGAGGAAATTTCAGAAGGGGATTTTGTAGTAGAAAGGGTTATGGAAATTAATACTAAGATTGATGGGGCATATATTTTTTCCAGCGGGAAAAATATGGGAGTATTTAAAGGAGTGGGCTATCCTGAAGATATAGGAGAATTCTATAAACTAGAGGAATATAAGGGATATCTCTGGACTGCTCATACACGCTTTCCTACAAACACACCTGGATGGTGGGGTGGAGCTCATCCTTTTTCTCTTTTAGATTGGAGTGTAGTCCATAATGGAGAAATTTCTTCTTATGGAACAAATGCAAGATATGTAGAAATGTTTGGGTACAAATGTACCTTAAGAACAGATACCGAAGTCATTACATATCTTATTGATCTTCTAACAAGAAAACACCAATTATCTTGGGAAACAACAGCAAAAATACTTTCTGCTCCTTTTTACAATATGATAGATAGGTTAGATGAAGAAGAAAAGAAAAAAATGAAAGCCATACGAATTGTATACCAAAATTGCCTTCTTAATGGACCTTTCGCTATTATCGTAGGATTTTCACAAGGAATGATTGCTCTTAATGATCGTATCAAGTTAAGACCTTTAGTAGCAGCAGAGAAGGGAGAAGTTTTATATGTAGCTTCTGAAGAATCCGCTATAAGAGAGCTTTGTAATAATCCTGATAGAGTTTGGATGCCTAAGGGAGGAGAACCAGTAATAGGACTTTTAGAAAAAATGGAGGTCTTAGCATGAAGACATTATACGAGTCTGATTTTCTTGTCATAAGAGATGAGATTAAGTGTATTAGATGTAATGTTTGTGTAAGACAATGTGCTAATAGCGTACATGAATATGATGATGAAGAGGATAGAATAATCTCTGATAATTCAAAATGTGTAGGATGTCATAGATGTGTAGCTTTGTGTCCTACAAAAGCAATAACAATAACAAGAAATCCTTTAGATTTTAGAGAAAATTATCAATGGAATGCAAGAGCGATAAAAGACATATATAAACAAGCAGAAACTGGAGGTGTTCTTTTAACAGGAATGGGAAATGATAAACCTTATCCTATATATTGGGACAAGCTTTTAATAAATGCAAGCCAAGTAACAAATCCCTCCATTGATCCTTTAAGAGAACCTATGGAAATAAAAACTTTTATTGGTAGAAAACCAGAAAAATTAGAATTTGATGAGAATGGAAGACTTTTAATAGACCCACCTCCACAATTAGAATTGGAAGTCCCTATTATCTTTTCTGCTATGTCTTTTGGCTCTATCAGTATTAATGCCTCTGAATCCTTAGCAAGAGCTGCAGTAGAGGTAGGAACCTACTGGAATACAGGTGAAGGTGGACTTCATAAAAGACTTTATCCATATAAACATCGTGCTATAGTCCAGTGCGCTTCTGGAAGATTTGGAGTAAATATAGAATATTTAAATTCTGGAGCTGCCATTGAGATAAAAATTGGACAAGGAGCAAAACCTGGAATAGGTGGGCATCTCCCTGGAGAAAAGGTAGGAGAAGAAGTATCAGCTACACGTATGATTCCTATAGGTACGGATGCTTTATCTCCAGCTCCTCAACATGATATCTATTCTATTGAAGACTTACGACAACTTATTTTTGCAATAAAGGAGGCAGTAAATTATGAAAAACCTGTAGGAGTAAAGATTGCTGCAGTTCATAATATAGCGGCAATTGCTTCTGGCGTTGTAAGGGCTGGAGCAGATTTCATAGTTATAGATGGATTTAGAGGAGGAACAGGGGCAGCACCTACAAGAATAAGGGATAATGTGGGAATCCCTATAGAATTAGCGTTAGCAATGGTAGACTCATACTTAAGGGAAGAAAAGATAAGAAATCAAGTATCTATAATAGTAGCAGGCTCTATAAGAAATAGTGCTGATGTAATTAAGGCAATTGCTTTAGGAGCTGATGCCGTCTACATTGCTACTGCTGCTCTTATATCCTTAGGTTGTCACCTATGTCAAAATTGCCATACAGGAAGATGCAATTGGGGTATTGCCACTCAGGATCCAAACTTAGTAAAAAGACTAAACCCAGAAATAGGAGCCAAAAGAGCAGCAAATCTTTTAAAAGCATGGACCTATGAGATAAAGGAAATGTTAGGAGGTATGGGTATAAATGCCATAGAAAGTTTAAGAGGAAATAGATTAATGCTTAGAGGTATAGATTTAAATGAAAAGGAACTCTCTATTTTAGGGGTAAAATATGCCGGGGAGGGAATATAAAAATGTTAGTTAAAACTAAAAAGAGAATATATCCCAAGGAAGAAGTATGTATTGGATGCCATCTTTGTGAAATTTATTGCGTCCTTGCTCATTCTGGAACGAAAGATCTAATTAAGGCTTTTAGAAAGAAGGATAGACCTTTTCCAAAAGTTATTGTAGAAGAAAAAGAGGGATCTTATATAACTTTTGCCTTGCAGTGCCGTCATTGTGATGATCCCTTATGCACCAAGGCTTGTATTACAGGTGCTATGCATAGGGATGAAAAGATAGGAGCCATTTTATGTGATGAAGAAAGATGTGTAGGTTGTTGGTCCTGTATTTTAGTATGCCCATATGGAGCAATAAGAAGAGGAGAGAATAAAAAAGTAGCTTCAAAATGTGATCTTTGCATTGAAAGAGGAGAACCTATATGTGTTCAAAACTGTCCTAACTCTGCTTTAGAACTCATTGATATCTAAGGAGGGAATTATTTTGAAATATGTAATAATAGGAAATTCCATTGCTGCTGCAGGCTGTATAGAGGGAATAAGAAAAGTAGATAATGAGAATGAAATTTTAGTAATCTCACAAGAACCATATCATATATATTCAAGACCATTAATATCTTATTGGCTTTCGGGAAGAATAGATGAGCAAAAAATCTATTACCGTCCTCAAGACTATTATGAAAAATATAAAGTAACACCCATTTTAGGAAGAAGAGTAGAAAAAGTAGATTTTAATAAGAAGAGATTATATTTAGACAACAATGAAGAAACCTATTATGATAAGCTATTAATAGCTACTGGAGGAAAACCATTCATTCCTAATATTCCGGGTCTTGATAAGAGAGATATTTTTACATTTATAAAGTTTGATGACGTAAAAGCAATAGATAAAGAAATTTATCCTACGCTGAAAGCAGTAGTTGTTGGAGGAGGACTAAGTGGATTAAAGGCAGCAGAAACTTTAGCAAAAAGGGGATGTAAAGTAACTGTTGTAGAACTCGCAGAAAGAATCTTAGGTTCCATCTTAGATGATGAGGGAGCAAGATTAATCCAAGAAGAGTTAGAGAAACATGGAATTACATTCACTTTAAAAAATTCCATAACAGAAATTTTAGGAGAGGAAAAAGTAGAAAAGGTAAAACTTCAAACCAAAGAAGAAATCCCTACTGATTTACTTATCTTTTCCATAGGAGTGATTCCTAATGTAGACATTTTTAAAGATACAGCTCTAAAAATTAATAGAGGAATAACTGTAAACACAAAAATGGAGACAAACATTCCAAATGTTTATGCTGCAGGAGACGTAGTAGAGATTTTTGACATAATCTTAGGAGAGAGAAGAATAATTCCTATTTTACCTAATGCATACATTCAGGGGGAAGTTGCAGGAATGAATATGGCAGGAAAAATTTTTGATTATGAAGGAAGCTTTCCTATAAATTCTATAGGCTTTTTTGATAGTCATATAATGACAGGAGGAATTGTAAATCCAAAAGAAGATTGTGAGATATTAAAAAGATTAGAAAAAGATAAAAAGATATACAGAAAGATATATCTAAAAGATGGAAGAATTTTAGGATTCATATTTATAAACTCCTTTGATAGGACAGGAATAATTGTAGACCTAATAAAAAATAAAATAGATGTATCCAGCTTCAAAGAAAGACTCCTCTTAGATAATTTTGGATTTTTAGATCTTCCAAGGGAAATAAGAAAAGAAAAAATATGGAGGGTATAAATATGAAGACAATAGAAGATATGATTACTATAGATGGTAAGAATCTACATTATAAAGTCCTTAATGAGCAAATAAGAGAAAAATTAAAAGAAGGATATAAAAAAATAAAAGTAATTAATATTAATGGACAAAGATATATTGGGGCAGGACTCATTTTCCCAGATAGAAAAATAGAAATATATGGAACTCCAGGAAATGACTTAGGAATTTTTACAAATGGAATTAAAATAGAAGTGCATGAAAATAGCCAAGATGGTGTAGGAAACACTATGAATGATGGGGAAATAGTAATTCATGGATCCTCCGGAGATATCTTAGGCTATGGAATGAGAGGTGGAAAAATATTTGTAAAAGGGAATGTGGGTTATAGAGTAGGAATACATATGAAGGAATATAAGGAGAAAATTCCTGTAATCGTTATTGGAGGAACAACTGGAGATTTCTTAGGAGAATACATAGTAGGAGGTAGAATTATTGTACTTGGCTTAAATACAAAAAAGGATGAAGACCTTTGTGGATATTTTTGTAGTACAGGAATTCATGGGGGAACCATTTACTTTAGAGGAAAAATCCCTGATTATAAATTAGGAAGAGAAGGTAAAATAGTAGAAATAGATGAAGAAGATAAAATATTTATAGAAGAACACGTAAAGAAATTTTCTGAGTATTTTAATATTGATTTTGACCATATAATTGGAAAACCATTCTTTAAGGTTATTCCATATAATAAGAGACCCTATGAAAAACTTTATACATACTAAAAAGAGGGAGATAAAAATCTCCCTCTTTTATTTATAGTACAGGTAAATATGTCTCAAGCTCATATCCAGTAACTTGTCTTCTGTAGTTATCCCATTCTATCTTTTTATTTTCTATAAAATTTGTAAAGACATGTTCTCCCAAAGTTCTCCTAATAAGTTCACTATTTTCGGTAAGCTCTATTGCTTCAATTAGACTTCCAGGAAGACTTTCTATTTGCCTTATCCTTCTCTCTTCTTCAGTCATATGATAAACATTCTCTTCTATAGGATCAGGAATAGGATATTTCTTTTCTATCCCTTCAAGACCTGCGTTAAGAAGTACAGCAAAAGCAAGATATGGATTACAAGCAGGATCAGGAGCTCTATATTCTACTCTTGTTGCTTCTTCTTTCCCAGGCTTATATAATGGAACTCTTATAAGATCAGATCTATTTCTTAATGCCCACGATATATAAACTGGGGCTTCATATCCAGAAACCAATCTTTTATAAGAGTTTACCCACTGATTAGTAATGAGCGTCATCTCTTTTGAATGTTTCAAAAGACCTGCAATAAAATATTTAGCATTATCAGAAAGATGATATTTATCATTAGGGTCAAAAAAAGCATTTCTTCCATCCTTAAAAAGACTCATATGAACATGCATACCAGACCCATTTTGTCCAAATAAAGGTTTGGGCATAAAAGTAGCATATAATCCATTCTGATACGCTATCTCTTTTATAACTAACCTTGCAGTCATCACGGTATCTGCCATAGTTAAAGCATCCATATATCTAAAATCAATTTCATGTTGAGACGGTGCCACTTCATGATGGTTCATTTCTACTTTTATTCCCATTTCTTCTAACATCAATACAGTCCGAGGCCTTAAATCTATAGCTTCATCTCTTGGTATTAAATCAAAATATCCTCCCCAATCCAAAACTTCAGGTGTAGAATTAGAAGATTTTAAATAGAAATATTCAAGTTCAGGTCCAACATGATAAGTAAATCCCATATTTTTTGCTTTTTCCAATACTCTTTTTAAAACATTTCTTGGATCACCCTCAAATAATTTTCCATTAGGTTCTACAATAGTAGCAAACATTCTTGCGACTTTTTTATCCTTAGGTCTCCAAGGTAGTACAGTAAAGGTCTCTGGATCTGGAAAAGCAATCATATCACTCTCATCAATTCTTGTAAAACCTCTAACTGAAGATCCATCAAAACCCAATCCTTCTTCAAATCCTTCTTTTAATTCATGAGCTGTTATAGTGAAACTTTTTAAATAACCCAAAATATCTGTAAACCAAATTTCTACAAAATAGATATCATTCTCTTTTACATAATTTAATATGTCTTCTTTCGTTTTAGGAAATTCATTTACCATTCTTATCATCCCTTTCTCTAAGATTTATTTTCTAAAGACTCTACTTTAAAAAAGATTTCTATTCTACACCTCCTTAAATTTCAGATTTTTAACTAATTATTAGTACCCCCAAAAAATCCGTGTATTTTTTCAAATAATATTATAAAAAAATTTTTATGTCAATACCTAATTTCTAATAAGGCAAACGGCAATATATTACCAATAGAAATTTTATACATCCCTTTGAAATTTAATAATTTTTTATGATATAATCTTATCCACTATGGATCTTTTTCTTTACAATACATTAACAAGGAAGAAAGAAAAATTTGAACCAATAAATCCACCACATGTGGGAATATATACTTGTGGCCCCACAGTATATAATTATGCCCACATTGGTAATCTTAGAACTTACATATTTGAAGATATATTAAAAAGAGTATTAATATACAATGGCTTTATTGTAAAACATGTGATGAATATTACTGATGTGGGACATCTCACCTCTGATGCCGATGAAGGAGAAGATAAGATAGAAAGAGAAGCTCAAAAAGAGAGAAGAAGTGCCTGGGAAATTGCAGAATTCTATACTCAAGCTTTCTTCAGAGACATAGAAAGGCTAAATATCTTAGAGCCAACTATAATTTGTAAGGCTACAGAACATATTTCTGATTTCATAGAGTTCATAAAAATCTTAGAAGCAAAAGGCTATACTTATAGAATCTCTGATGGCATCTATTTTGATACATCTAAGTTTACTGATTATGGGAATTTAGCAGGGCAAGATGTGGAGGATCTTCTTCCTGGCGCAAGAGTAGAATTTAACCCTGAAAAAAGAAATCCTAATGATTTTGCTCTATGGAAATTCTCTCCTAAGGATGTAAAGAGACAAATGGAATGGGATTCTCCATGGGGGACAGGATTTCCTGGATGGCATATTGAATGCTCTGTAATGTCCACAAAATATTTAGGACAACCTTTTGATATACACTGTGGAGGAGTAGATCATATTCCTATCCACCATACTAATGAGATTGCTCAATCAGAAGCAGCTTATGATAAACCTATGGCAAAATATTGGCTTCACGGAGAGTTTTTAGTAATGGGAGAGAAAAGAATGGCAAAATCAGAAGGAAATTTTTTAACTCTCTCTGATTTGGAAGAAAAGGGTTATAATCCACTCTCCTATAGATATTTTTGTCTTAATGCCCACTATAGATCTCCACTAAGATTTACATGGTCTGCCTTAGAAGGTGCCCAGAGAGCCTTAAACAGATTGTATGAAAATATAAAAAGATATCCTAAGAAAGATGTGGACTTCCATAAGGAATACGAAGAAAGATTCCATATGGCTATAAATGATAATCTTGATATGCCTAAAGCCCTATCTATTGCATGGGAACTTATAAGAGATAATACCGTCTCTCCAGAAGTAAAAAGAGCAACGTTACTACAATTTGATAAAGTTTTAGGACTTTCCTTAGATAACCCTCCTGAGATCAAAATAGAAGTCCCAGAAGAAATCTGGGAACTCATAGAAGAAAGAGAAAAGGCAAGAAAAGAAAAGAATTGGAAGGGTGCAGATAGAATAAGAGAAGAGATACAAAATAGAGGTTATATCATTGAAGATACACCTCAAGGACCAAGAATTAAAAAGCAACTATAATTCTACGTCCATTTTCTTATCTACCACATTAAATGTTATTTAATCTTTTACATTTCTTCTATACTCCCGATTGCTTCATTTTTTAAATAATCCTTATTAGCATCATAAAATTCCGTTTAAAATTTCTATGTTAAAATATCCTTGGAGAGGTGGCCGAGTGGATGAAGGCGCTCGCCTCGAAAGCGAGTAGGCTGTAAAACAGTCTCGTGGGTTCGAATCCCGCCCTCTCCGCCATCTTTGATTTGAAATGGCTCTAAATTTTTCCTTTATTAAAACGATTGCTTATAAATAGATATTGTTGTAAAATATTCTAAAAATCAAATAAAGGAGGTCTTAATATGCCTTTTGTAGATCATCGCTCCCAAAAAATCAGAAGAAATAAAGAGGAGCTTTTAAAGCATCTTCAAACTTTTAAATTAGATTTGAAAGTTTCTGTAGGAATTTGGTATTTTTCACCTGCAGGTGGAAGATTCCATGACGCTTATACAGATCCTACAAGTATTCCTGAAAGAATAGAAATAGCAGCGGAGATGGCAAAATTTGGGGTAAAGGGAATAGAAGCTCATTATCCCAGTGAGGTTAATGAAGAAAATTTACACCTGTATAAAAAATTAGAAAAAGAAGCAGGAATAAGACTTGTTGCAGTACCTCTAAGTTTATTCTACGATAGAACCTTTGAATTTGGCTCTCTTTCAAATCCATATGAAAAATATCGTAAAATAGCCTATGAAAGATTAGTCGGTGGATTAAAACTCGTAAAAGAAGCTAACGCAGATGTATGTATAATTTGGCCGGGAATTGATGGATATACTTATTCCTACGGACATCCATACTACCATATGTGGGACACCTTTGAAGAATTAGTAGCTCAAGCTATGGATGAGGTACCAGGAGTACAAGTAGCTATAGAGCCAAAACCATATGAACCTGCGCCAAATAATATTTATAGGACTACTGCAGATGGAATTTTAGCAGTAAAGGATATTGAAGCAAGGCTGAAAAATCCAGAGAATTTAAAAATTTTACAAGAAGGACATGCATTAGCAGGTCTCAACCCTGAGGTTGGACATGTGAGAATGGGATTTGAAGATTTACCATATGCTTATGCAAGAGTTGCAAGAGAGGGAAGATTATTCCATACTCACTGGAACAGTCAACCCCTTGGAAACTATGACCAAGATTTAGATATCGGAGTAGTAGATTGGGATGCTACAGAATCACTCCTATATACTTTAAAGATGATAGGATATCAAGGGTATTTTGGTATAGATATAAACCCAGAAAGAATACCTGTATTAAAAGCCATAGAGATTAATACAAAAGTTCTTAAAATTATGAATGAAAGAATAGAAAGATTACCTCATGATAGAATCCTTGAATGCTATTTTGATCCAGAAAACCACAGAGGAGAACTTGAATTAATCTTAGCTGAAAATCACAAGTAAATTCTAAAATAAATTCTATTTATACATAATTTTAGGGGAAGGATTTAAATCCTTCCCTTTTTTATTGTCATTTCCCCTTTACTATATATTGAGGTATGTTATAATTATAACCACAATATTTAGTGGGGTGTTTTAATTTGAAGTGTCCTTTTTGTGGATATGAAGAGACTCTTGTGATTGATACAAGAGAGATTGAAGAACAGAAAGTTGTTAGAAGAAGAAGACAATGTCTCAATTGCAAAGAGAGATTTACAACCTATGAGAGAATTGAAGAAAAACCTATAATGGTAATAAAAAAAGACGGAAGAAGAGAGCCATTTGATAGGAATAAACTCCTTGCAGGATTACAAAGAGCTGTAGTGAAAAGAAATATTGAAAGTGAAAAATTAGAGACAATAATTGATGAGATTATAGGGGATATTAAAAAACAAGGAGTAGGCGAGATAACCTCAAAAGAAATAGGGGAGAAGGTCCTTGAAAAGCTAAAAAATTTGGATGCAGTAGCATATATAAGATTTGCTTCTGTATATCAAGAGTTTAGCTCTCTGGAAGAGTTTACAAACTTATTATCTCAAATGAAAAAAGAGTAAATTGTTTAGGGGAGGTGTAGAAGTATGAAAAGCGGCCTAAATGATCTTATAAAAGAATATTTAAATCAAAAGGACTGGAGAGTAAATGAAAATTCTAATATGAGTTACTCTCTCCAAGGCTTAAACTATTATCTTTACTCATCTCTTATTGCCAGATACTGGCTTGAAGAGATCTACCCTCCAGAAATTGCAAAGGCACATCAAAACGGAGACTTTCATATCCATGATTTAGGCTCTTTATCAGTATACTGTGTGGGCTGGGATCTTGAAAGTTTACTTTTAAAAGGGTTTAGAGGGGTAGAAGGAAAGATAGCAAGTAAACCTGCAAAACATTTTAGGACAGCCTTAGGACAGATTGTAAATTTCATGTTTACCCTTCAGGGAGAAGCCGCAGGAGCTATAGCGTTCTCTAATTTTGATACTTTTTTAGCACCCTTTATAGCCTATGATGATCTTACTTATAACGAAGTAAAACAAGCTATACAAGAATTTATATTCAACTTAAATATTCCCACAAGAACAGGATTCCAAACTCCCTTTACAAATCTAAGCTTTGACCTTGTAGTTCCTAACGACTTAAAGGATAAAAAGGTCATTATCGGTGGGGAAAGAAAAGATGTAACATACTCTGAATTTCAGAGAGAAATGGACCTTCTCAATGAAGCCTTTGCAGAAGTTATGATTGAAGGAGATGCTAATGGAAGAATATTTACATTCCCAATTCCCACTTACAGCATCACAAAAGATTTTCCATGGGAAAAAGCAAATCTCACTAAAATCTGGGAGATGACAGCAAAATATGGGACTCCATATTTCTCTAACTTTGTAAACTCAGATATGGATCCTTCTGATGTAAGAAGTATGTGCTGCAGATTAAGATTAGATAATTCATTGATAAGGCAAAAAGCTCTTAGTTTTAGTTTAGAAACTTCAGGTAAAAATGTGGAGGAACTTAGGCATAGAGGTGGAGGTCTTTTTGGAGCAAACCCACTTACAGGAAGTATAGGTGTAGTTACAATCAACCTATCCAGATTAGGATATCTTTCTGAAAATGAAGATGAATTCCTTGAAAGACTTTCCCATCTCATGGACCTTGCAAAAGAAAGCCTTGAGATAAAAAGAGGAGTAATAGAAGATCTCACTCATAAGGACTTATATCCTTATTCTAAATATTATCTATCTGAAGTATATGAGTTCACAGGACAATACTGGGGAAATCATTTTGCAACAATAGGCATTATAGGTATGCATGAGGCATGTATGAATCTTTTAGGAGAGGGCATTGAAACTTCCACAGGAAGAGAATTTGCCATAAAAGTATTAAAGTTCATGAGAGAGAAACTTTTAGAATATCAGAAAGAAACTAATAATTTGTATAATCTGGAGGCAACACCTGGTGAAGGTACATCTTATAGACTTGCAAGAATAGATAAATCAAAATTTCCTGACATATATACATCTGGAAAAGATGAGCCATTCTATACTAATTCTACTCAACCACCTGTAGATTATTCAGCAGACCCCTTTGAAGTATTAGAACACCAAGATGAGCTTCAAAGTTTATATACCGGTGGCACGGTACTTCATATTTTCTTAGGAGAAGCATTAGAGGATATAGCGAATGTAAAAGAAGCAGTAAAATTAATAACAAGTAATTACAGACTACCTTATTTTACTCTTACTCCTACTTTTAGTATCTGTCCAGAGCATGGATATATTCGTGGAAACCATGAGAAATGTCCATCTTGTGGAAAAGAGACAGAGATATATTCAAGGGTTGTAGGATACTATCGCCCCATAAAGAGTTGGAATAAGGGTAAACAGGAAGAGTTTAAAATGAGAAAACCTTTTGTATTAGCTTTAAAGGAGACGAGAAAAATTGAAAATCTCAGGTTACCTGGGGTTTAGCCTTATTGATTATCCAGGAAAAACAAGCCTTGTGGTCTTTACTCAGGGCTGTAATTTTAGATGTCCTTTTTGCCACAACCCTGAGCTTGTATCCACGAGGAAAAAAGGAACTTATTCCGAAGAATTTATAATAGAAGAGATTGAAAGAAGAAGAAAATTAATCCAAGGTGTAGTAATAACAGGAGGGGAGCCTACTATACAAGAGGATCTTCCCTCCTTTCTTTTTAAACTAAAAAGAAAAAGACTGTCTATAAAATTAGATACTAATGGCTCAAATCCAAAAATGCTTATTGAACTGATAAAGGGGAAATTAATAGATTACGTGGCATTAGATTTTAAAACTTCTCTTAAAAAATATTTTATTGCTACAGGATTAAGCGAAAAAGATGCCCAGAAACACGTTAAGAATTTATTGGAATCTCTAAAAATCTTAAAAGAATCATCTACACCTTTTGAAGTAAGAACCACTGTAGTGCCTAAAATTGTAGAAGAAAATGATCTCATAAATATTAGAGAAATTATAGGAGATCTTCCATATTTTTTACAAGATTTTAGACCTGAGAAAACATTAAGCTATAAATTGAGAGAAGAAAAACCTTATCCTAAGGAAATATTAGCAAAATGGAATGAAGAAATAAAAAGCTCTATAAGAGGATACTTTTAAAATTATTTTTGATTATTCATACTCCTCATCAATATTAAACCTAAAATTGCAGCAACCAATCCCTGGAGAAAATTTAATCTATACCCACCTAAATCTATAAGCAAACCAGAAGTAAAATAGGCAATAACCTGAGATATAGAAATAACTAATGTATTAACTCCCACAAAACTTCCTGCCTTATCCTTGGGAATATAACTTAATATGAGACTATAAGGTACCACCGATAAAGATCCAAGACTTACCCCATAAAGAATAGAAGAAAAAAGAGCATGCTGAATTCTATAAGTTTGAGAATACATAAAACTACTAATGCCTAAAAGTCCCAATGAGAGAGCAGAAATTTTTTCCTTTGAAAATCTATCGGCAAGAAAGCCTGCTCCAAAAGTACTTAAAGCAGTTATTATACCATAAATAGCAAGTACTACCATATAATCACTTAAAGAAGCTGACAATGCGTCTTGAAAAAATAAAAGAAGGAATGAGCTTACAGAAGAAATCCCGTACCATACAAAAAATTGGAGAAGAAATAGCTTAATCCATAATTTATTATGAAAAAAATTAAGATCTATAGTATTTTTATTTCTTTCTTCTCCTTCATTTTTCTCAGAGATAAATAAAAGGAATATAATGGAAATTAAGAATCCCCATATGATAAGTTTAAAAGTCAGATTAGAAGCATGAGCAATAACCACAATAAAAATATATACACCCTGAAAAGCTTGAGATATGAAATTTATAATGCCTGTAGCACTCGCAAGCATACCCTTAGGAAAAAGATCTGGAACAAGAGATTGATATGGAGAAAAACCAGCATAGAAAAATATATAAATGAGAGTAAGAAAAAGATAAAGCTCCTGTGAAGAATTTATTTTTTCAAATCTATTAAAAAGAATTGCCAAGATAAGGAGAGAAAATATTATTATTATTTTTCTTCCCTTTAAAATCCACTTTAATCTATCAGAGATGTATCCAATAACTGGAGGTATAACAATTCCAACAAAGCTTCCCAGCGAAAGTAAAAAACCTATTTCAGTTTTTGAAGTAAGGAACTTACTGATTAAAAAAATTAAAGAAAAACTTTTAAAAGCCTGGAAAAAGGAAAATCCTACTCCTCCCAGACTTGTAAAAGACACAAGCTTTAAAAAATTTTTCTTCTCTATACTTTCCACAATAAAGTAATTTTACCATTATTTCAAAAAGAGTGGAAAATATATTAAGAATTTAGCTCCTCTAATACTTGCTTCACATACTCTTCTAATTTACGATCTTCCGAATACTTTTTCCCAATCTCTGTGATATTCTCCACAGCTTCTTTTACAAAATCTCTAAGATCACCTTCATAGTATTTTGCAATATTTCTATAAAAATATGGGAAATTTTGTCTCTTTTCAAAGGTAAGATGAGAAAAGAAATGTTTTACTTCTGAAGTACTATTCTTAATAAAACTATCCCATTCTTTCCTAAATTCATCTTCTAAGCCTTCCTTTTCAAATCTATTCAGCATTCTTTGCCAGAAAATAAAAAATGAGTTCAAAATATCCAACTTAGCATTATCTCCTAAGGCTAAGATCAACTTCTTATCTAAGAGGGATTTTATTATTTGAAGAGATCTGAGCTCTCCAAAAGGTAAAATCTCTTTTATTTCGGAAAGACTTCTTTCTCCATCAAAAAACCAGAGAACTATATTCTCTTCAATATTTTCACTATAATTTACTGATACAAAGATTTTATCCATTAAAGGAGAGAGTTCTTGATCAAGGAACATTATCTTTGCAGTATCTATTACATTATTTACCCCAAGTTTTCCATAATTCTCTAAGAAACTAAAGACTTTCTTAATAATCTCAAAGAATTCTTCCTGAGATATATCCCTTACAAATGGATAAATATCATACCATACTACCTTTCGCTCCTTTGTTAAAGCCTCAAATAAAGAAACGTAATAGGTAGAAAAACCTTTCAAAAATTCTCCCCATTTCTTCCTAAAACTTCTCTCTTCCTCTCTCTCTAAGGTAGAAAGAAAATATCTCCAAAATGTATAAGCCCAAAAAAGATTCAAATTTTCATCAATTCTTAAAAGCTTTCCTTCATTTTTTAGCTTACTGATTATTTTTAAGGTGCGAGACTCCCCATAAGGAGAGTTTAAGATAATATCCTTTGTTTTTTCCAAACCATCAAATAGAGAACCTATCTCTTTTTCTTCATCAGTTAAATTCTTTGTATCTACAAACAGAAATATCAAGTCTTCTAAATACTCAACAAGATCAATATCTTTAGAAACATCTACTAATATATGTAGAGGGTCTAAATTGAGCTTATTTGATGGAGATTTTTCATCAGGATAAAAAGCAAAATATCCATCTCCCCAAAAATTTAATCCAAGAATTGCATCTTCATCTTCGCAGTTTTGAGCTTTGATATGAGTTATCATACCATCTTCAAAGTATATCTCAGTCTTCTTTGACCCATTAGTAAGCTCTAATCTCCCTGATCTTCTACCAAAAGAAAGAGTTTCAAAAACCTCCCACAAAGAGAGACTTTTTAGATCTCCACTAAGACTCATTTCTATACCCCCTCTCTCAAAATATTAGTAAAGAGGGGAAAACCCTCCTTTGAGTTTCCCCCTCTTTTTTTATTATATCAAATTTTTTAAAATTTAAATATTTTTCTGAAATTTTAGCACAACTTAATCCAAATAATCCTTATAGTATTTTGCAAATAAATCGTATAATTCGGGAGTAATTTTAAAACCAGTCTTTCCTTCTGTAATTACTAAGTCATCAATATAGAAAGAAAGAGTCACATTACCAGGTGCCTCCACATAAAGGGTTAACTCCTCTACAGAAACATCTGCAGGAATACTATAGGTTCCAGCAAATTCAACCCATTTTCCACTGGGAACTACACCATGTTTTATCCAGTTATACTGAGTGCTTCCATCAGTATTATATTTTCTCTGCATTGTAAGACCCATATTCTGGTCAGAACCAGAGTCTTGAAACACCCAGATTGATATGCTATAAGTCTTCCCAGGCTTTAAGATATTCTTAAGAGGAATCTGAGCTCCATGCCAATCTGCACTTCTTCCTTCTATATAAAGGCTAAACTTTCCAGCATGTGCTTCTTTATCCGTAACAGTTATCTTAACCCCACTTCCTCTTGGTTGCCATCCTTCTATATCTCCAGATTCAAAAGTAGTAAGCACCACTGCTTTAGGTAGTTCAGATACTTTTTCTTCAACTTCGGGAGTGGTAGGTACAGGCACTTGAGATACCTCTTGAGGCTTTGCACATCCCGAGATAAGAACAATAAAGATTAAAAAGAGTGTAACAACTAAAAATTTTTTCATTAGATATCCCTCCTATATAAAATTTAATAAAGGGGAAGAGCAAAAACTCTTCCCCTCCAAATGCCTATTGCTCGTATATTACTAAGTCGTCAATGTAATAAGAAAGTGTAGCCGTAGGCGACTCCACATAAAGAAGCAGATAAGTAGCGGTAGCAGGAACAGTATATGACTTACTTAGTTCAACCCAAGTTTTGTCTGGAACATCTTTCTGGTACACTACACTATCGTAGTCAGTTGATCCATCATTATTTTTTCTTTCCATAGTAAGAGTAAGCTTCTCACTAGTACCAGATTCCTGATATACCCAGATTGATATGCTATAAGCTTTATTAGGTTGTAAGTACTGAGCCCCATCCTCTTTTAACATTTCAATCTGAGCTCCATGCCAAGTGCCATTTCTTCCTGATACATATAAGGAATATTCACCAGTATGTTTAACAGCAGTAGTTGGAGTTATTGTTACTTCGCCTCCTCTTGGCTGCCATCCCTGTGCTGAACCATCTTCAAAATCTGTAGAGATCACAGGCTGATTTTCCTCAGGTAGTGGTGTCTCTTCTTTAGGAGCACAACCTGAGACCATCACCATTAAAAAGACACTTAATACTAAAATACTCAAAACTTTTTTGACCATCCTGACTCACCCTCCTTTTTTAAATAATTATACAAACGTTTTTAACATTTGAAAATATGAAGGGGAAGGAAATAAACTCTCCTTCCCCTTATATTTTTACTGCTTAAAGAAGAACTGCTCTGGGAAGGAATTTAATTCTGATCTCACAGGATCGTCCCAGATTATTCCGTCAGGTACATTCTTTAGATTATTCTTTACAACTACAAGCTGTGGTAATCCTCCCACGGTACCAATGATCCATATATTCTTCCTATGTAATGTAATCATCTGTTTTATAAGAAGATCCCTTTTCTTTGCATCAGTAGTAACATTAATTTGATCCCATAATTCATAGACCTTCTTTAAATCACCACTGGGTTCTTCTCCTTCTTTGCCCTTAGTCCAATACCATCTTGCATAAAGCGGTGCCCATGGTCCATCGGTCCATGTTCCAAGAAGTCTTCCTGCAGAAATTGCTACATTTGTCATACGATCCATGACCCATATACCAATCTCTATATCTCCGGAGTCACAATTAGTGGTATATAAACTCCTATCAACTTGTTTAATAATAGTCTTGATTCCTACCGCTTCCCAGTAGCTCTTAAGAAGCTCCATAGTGCCCATATTAGCATTACCAGGATAACTGGTAAAGCTTACCACAAGCTCTATAGGTTTCCCATCAGGTCCAACTCTAAAACCATCTTTACCTACTTTTAAGCCCAAAGTATCAAGAAGCCTTTTTGCCCTTGCCGGATCGTATTGAGCATAAGCCTTCGCCCATGCTTCATCATAGTAAGCTCCGCCTGGTGGTATTGCAGCTTGCATTGGCACACCCAACCCAAAGTAGAGAATCTTATTGATCTCATCTCTATTTATAGCCAAGGATAGTGCTTGTCTAAACCTCACATCCTGGAATAACTTTCTCTTTATAGGATCCTTTATGTTTTGGTTAAGATAAACAGCAGGATCCGCACCTGTACCAGATCTCCAAGTAAGTACTTTGTAATTTCCTTTATCTTTATTCTGCATAAATAGAGTATAGTTAGGAAGTTTTATATTACGAGCCTGCATATCTATTTCTCCAGCAATTGCCTTCATATTGATCATTTCTGCATCACTTACTAAATAATGTACTACTCTATCCACATATGGAAGTTGATTCCCCTCTGGATCTACTACTGGATAATATGGGTTCCTCTCCATCACATATACTGGCTCGTTGGGAGTCTTACTGGTTACTTTCCAAGGCGACATAGTAGGAAGATCAGGATTTTGTATGTAATCAATCATATACTGGAATAACTCATACCATTTACTAAATCCTTTCTGTTTTGTTAAAGTTTCAAGTTTATCTTTAGATGTATATTTAGGATGAAATTGTTTTAAATAATGCATAGGTGCATAGAAAGAAAGAGAGCCTTTTGAAGTATCAATAAACCATCCCTGAGTAGGAAACGAATAAATAAACATTGGGTTTGGTTCTTTGAAGGTAATTTTAAAAGTATAAGTATCAACCTTTTCAAATTTTGCTTTTTCGTTTCCGCTCATTAGACCAGAAGGGAATGTTGGTGTCAACTCTTCATTATTAATTACGTCTTCGTACCAGAACATCACATCATCTACTGTCATTGGTACACCATCAGACCATTTAAGCCCTTCTCTTAACTTAAATGTGTAAACTTTTCCATCTTTAGAGATAGTATATTTCTCTACAAGCCAAGGTAAGATAGTTTTACTATCAGAAGCCCATCTTAACAAGTTATTTGCATCATAACACAATTTTCCAATACACCATCTATCACCAGGTCCCAGCCAAGCTCTTCTTATAGTACCACCATATTTTCCAATTTCCTCAAATGGTTTTACCACTATAGGATTCTTAGGAAGTCTCTCTTCCACAGGAGGTAATTTCCCTTGCTTAACAAGTTGAGCAAGCATGGGAGACTCATTATACTTCTTTTGTCCTACAATGGTATTTCCAAAGATCAACAGGAAAATTAATAAAACTGATAGAAACTTAACACACCTCATACCTTCACCCCCAAAACTTTAAGAAATTGGGATTCCTTTAAGATCTAACTCCTTTGCAAAGTGGCATACCACATAATGCTCATTGCCAATATCTGCTAATTCAGGTCTCACCTCCTTACATACATCTTTCACATAATTACATCTGGGATGGAAATAACATCCAGAAGGAGGATTAGATGCATCAGGTACTTCTCCTTTTAGAAGTACTCTTTTCATTTTCATATTAGGATCAGGTTTTGGTACCGCAGAAAGGAGAGCCTCTGTATAAGGATGCTTTGGATTCTCAAATATCTCTTCCGTCTTTGCAAGTTCTACAATTTTTCCTACATACATCACTGCGACCCTATCACAAATATGCTCCACTACTCCTAAATCGTGAGAAATAAATAAGTAAGTAAGATGAAACTCCTCCTGGAGATCCCTAAGAAGATTTAATACCTGTGCTTGTATAGAAACATCCAGAGCTGATACAGGTTCATCGCACACCACAAGTTTTGGATTCAAAGCAAGAGCCCTTGCAATACTTATCCTCTGCCTCTGTCCTCCAGAGAAAGCATGAGGATATCTTCTCATATATTCTGGTCTTAATCCCACTTCTCTCATCAAGTATGCTACCCTATCGTCAAGTTCCTTTCCCTTTGCAATTCCATTTACAAGAAGTGGTTCACCAATAATATCTTTTACGGTCATTCTTGGATTAAGAGACCTAAAGGGATCTTGGAAAATCATCTGCATATATTTTCTTATTTTATTTAGCTCCTTATAAGGAAGTTTAGATACATCTATGGACTCCCCATCCACATGAAGAATTATCTCTCCATCTGTAGGATCATAAGCCCTCAAAATCACTTTACCAGTAGTTGTCTTTCCACAACCCGATTCTCCTACAAGTCCAAGAGTTTCCCCTTCCCTTATAAAAAAGCTTATATCATCTACAGCTCTTATTGTAGCTATCTGTCTCTTAAAAAATCCTTCTGTAATAGGAAAATATTTCTTTAAATTTTTTACCTCTAATAATACATTATTCATGATTTTCCACCTCTCCATATAATAGACAGCTTACTTTATGTCCTGGTTTTATTTCTTTTAGCTCTGGCACTCTAACATCACACAATCCCCTTACAAATTCAGGACATCTTGGGTGGAAATTACATCCCGTAGGAAGATTATAAGGATCAGGAACCATACCTTTTATTGCTTTTAATCTTCCCTCTACTCTTTTCCCAATTTTAGGAATAGACTCTAAAAGTGCTTTTGTATAAGGATGACTTGGGTTATGAAATATCTCTTCTACAGAAGCACTTTCCACAATCTTACCTAAATACATTACAACAACATCTTCAGCCATCTCTGCAACCACACCTAAATTATGAGTTATCATCATGACTGCCATACCAAATTGCTTTTGGAGTTCTTTCATAAGTTCCAAAATTTGAGCCTGAATAGTAACATCCAAGCTCGTTGTGGGCTCATCTGCAATAAGAAGCTGTGGTCTACAGGAAAGAGCCATAGCAATCATTGCCCTCTGTAACATTCCTCCACTAAATTGATGAGGATATTCATCAATTCTAAGTTCTGGACGTGGAATACCTGCAATTCTCATAAGTTCTATAACAACTTCTCTTGCTTTTTTCTTATCCAAATTTTGATGAAGAATCACAGCCTCCATAATCTGCTCTCCCACAGTATGTACAGGAGAAAAGGAAGCACCTGGTTCTTGGAATATCATAGCTATCTCTTTCCCTCTTATATTCCTAATTTCATCTCCTTTTGGATCTAATTTTGTTATATCAATAACTTCACCATCTTTATGAAAAAGAATCTCCCCTTGAATTTTGCTTCTTGGACCTGTCAATTTTAAAATAGATAATGCAGTAACACTCTTACCACAACCAGATTCTCCCACAATTCCAAGAGTTTTTCCTGGTTCAACATCAAAGCTTATACCATCTACAGCTTTTACAACCCCTTCATCCAGTACAAAATATGTCTTTAGATCTTTTACTTCTAATAACTTATCCATTTCGTTCCTCCTTATCTTGAATAAGGATCAGCTGCATCTCTCAAACCATCTCCTACAAAATTAAAAGACAGAACTACAACGATAATAAAAACTACAGGTAAAAGAAGCCAAGGGGCTAAAGCAACGGTTCTGAAGTTCTGAGCATCTTGAATCAAAACACCCCAGCTTATAGCTGGAGGTCTTATACCCAATCCTAAAAAGCTTAATGAGGTCTCTCCTATTATCATACTCGGTATAGAAAGAGTCAAAGATGCAATAATATGGCTTAGGAATGAGGGAAGCATATGCCTAAAGATTATTCTTCTCTCACTTGCTCCCGCAAGTTTTGCAGCAGTAACAAAATCTTCCTCTCTTAAGGATAAAAACTTACTCCTTACTTCTCTTGCAAGACCAGTCCACCCAATAAAAGAGAGTATTATGGATATAGCAAAATACACTTTTACAGGAGACCAATTAGCAGGTACCGCTGCTGAAAGAGCCATCCATAAAGGTAATGTGGGGATACTTCTTATAATCTCTATTATACGTTGAATTAATAAATCAAAAGGACCTCCATAATATCCTGAAATTCCTCCAATCACAATTCCAAAAATAAAACTCAAGAAAATACCCACAAGTCCTACAGTCATAGAAATACGAGTACCATAGATAACCCTTGAGAAAACATCTCTTCCCATACTATCAGTACCAAATAGGAATATATGTCCTCCCTCTTCCACCCCAAAAAGATGAATATTAGTTTTAAATAATCCTAAAAGTTTATATTCATGTCCTCGCACAAAAAATTTTATAGGATATTTTTTACTTTTATCTTCTTTATAGATCCTTTGTAAAGTGACTGGATTAATCTCCATTTGATAACTATAGACAAAAGGTCTTAAGTGGAAACCTGTTTCATCTATAAATCTAACATCCTGAGGTGGAGCAAGTACATATCTAACATCATACTGATGAGGATTATATGGAGCAAAAAACTCACAAAAGGCAGCAATTATATAAAAAATAATAAGGATTATTCCCCCTAAAATAGCAAGCTTATTCCTTCTAAATCTCCACCACATTAGCTTCCATTGAGAAGCTACATAAATCTTTTCTTCTTTTTCACTTAAGATCTCTTCACTTATTTCTTCTCTTTTTTCTAATTCTGCCATAGACCTCCACCCCCCCTACTCATACCTTACGCGAGGATCAACCCATGCAAGAAGAATATCTGAGATTAGCGTACCTACTAAAGTGAGGAAGCTTAATAAAAGAAGAAATGCTCCTGCAAGATACATATCCTGATTTCGCAATGATTCCAAAAGAAGTGGACCTGACGTGGGTAAGTTTAAAACAATTGATGTTATCTCTGCACCAGAAACCAGAAACGGAAGAGACCATCCCACAGTACTTACAAATGGGATCATAGCAACTCTCAATGGATATTTAAATATAAGTTTCCATTCTTTAAGCCCTTTTGCCCTTGCAGTTAAAACATACGGTTTATTTAATTCATCAAGAAGGTTAGCTCTTAAAGTTCTTATCAGTCCAGCAGTATTAGCAGCACCTATGATAATAACAGGAATCCATATGTGTTTTAACATATCTACAAACTTAGCAAAGCTCCAAGGTGCCTCTAAATATTCTGGGGAGAATAGTCCTGCAAGACTTTGTCCAAAATAAGCATAGGCAAACCAAAGGATAATCAAGGCTACTAAAAACGCAGGGACAGAGAGTCCTATATATCCTAAAAAAGTAAATATATAATCCCCTATAGAATACTGGTGTGTAGCAGAATAAGTCCCAATCAAGAAAGAAACTATCCATATAAATAGCAGAGTTAAAAGAGAAATAACAAAAGTGAGTAAAATTCTTTCTCCAATTAATTCACTCACCGGTCTATTGTAAATCAGAGATCTCCCAAAATCTCCATGAAGTACATTCCAAGCCCAAAGTAAATATTGTTCCCAAACAGGTTTATCCAAACCATATCTCTGCTTTAGAGCTTCTATCGTTTCTATGTTTACCGATTCACCACTGGCAGCAAGCTGAGCGATATAAGAGGTAAGAAAATCTCCTGGGGGTAGCTGTATTATTACAAATACAATTATTGATATAAAAAGTAACGTTATAAACATATAAAGAAACCGTTTAAGAATATAATCTCTCACCTCAGTCTCCCTCCTCTATTATACCTTTACTTTATCTTTTAAAACTTTATTAAAGATTAAGTTACATGGATTTTTAAAAATCCCCATTTTATAATCCTCATTTGCCCCTTTAACCCTTAGAAAACGATTGCTAACCGTTTTCTATTAATATAAAATATTTTCCCTAAAAAGTCAATTTAAATAAACTTTTGTTTTTTCTTGAAAGAAAGAAGAAAAACATTTAAAATAATAAAAATAAAAATATTTTTTATATTTCATAACAAAAGGTTAAAATTATTAGAACAAGGAGAAAAAAATGAGAAGACAAGAAAAAAAATCACCTACTATGAAAGATGTAGCCAAACTTGCTGGGGTTTCTATAAGTACTGTATCTCATGTAATAAACAAAACAAGATATGTAGAGAAAGAAACGAGAGAAAAGGTATATGAAGCTATAAAAGCTTTAGATTACAGACCTAATACTCTCGCGAGTAGTCTAAGAAAAAAAGTTTCAAGTACTATTGGGCTTATAATTTCAAATATTACAAATCTCTTTTATCCTGAAGTGGTAAGAGGAGTAGAAGATTACCTTGCAAAATATAATTATAATCTTATCCTATGTAATTCTGACGAGGATGTAGAAAAGGAAAAAAAATATATAGAAGTACTCTTTAGCAGAAGAGTAGATGGACTAATAATTACTCCTAGTAAAAGCAGTGAAACAAGAGATAATTTAGATCTATTTAGGGAAAGAAATACTCCCGTAGTGCTTGTGGATAGAAAAATTGAGGGTTTAGAAGAGGACGTAGTACTTGCAGATAACATAGGTGGAGCTCATGAAGCAGTAAGATATCTCTTAAGTCTTGGACACAGAAGAATAGGAATTATTACTGGACCTCTTGATACTACTACGGGATCTGAAAGATTAGAGGGATATTTTAGAGCTCTTTCAGATCTAAATATAAAAAAAGATGATAGCCTTATTTATGAAGGAGATTTTAAAGAAGAAAGTGGGTATAGAGGAGTCAAAGAATTACTAAGCTTACCAAATCCACCCACAGCAATTTTCGCAACTAATAACTTAATGTCTCTTGGAGCATTAAAGGGAATTTTTGAGCTAAATTTAAAAATACCAAAAGATATTTCTTTAATCTCCTTTGATGATATGGAATGGTTTCCTTATTTTTCTCCACCTTTAACTGCAATTTACCAGCCTGCTTACGAACTTGGAGAGGCAGCAGTAAAACTTCTTTTTGAGAGATTTAGAAAGGGAAGGAAAAGAAGAAAAGAAGTTATTCTTCCCACAAAATTAATTGTAAGAGATTCATGTTCTTCAATTAAAAAAATAATATGAGTTTTCCATATACAGCCTACTTAGATATAGAAACTACAGGGTTAAGTCCTATATATTCAGATATTACCGTTATTGGTATATATCTGGAAAACCTTGAGGAAGAAAGATTTATTCAGCTTATTGGAGATGAAATTACTCCTTTTAACTTGATGCTCATATTAGAAAAAGTAAAAGATATTTATACTTTTAACGGTTCAAGATTTGATTTACCATTTATAAGGGAAAAATTAGGAATTGATCTTAAGGAACTTTTTATCCATCACGATCTTATGTATAAATGTTGGGAAAGGAATCTCTATGGTGGACTAAAAGCTGTGGAGAGAAAACTTGGGATAGAGAGAAAATTAAAAGAGGTTGATGGAAGATTGGCAGTGATTCTCTGGGAAAGATATGTGAGATTTGATGATAAGTATGCATTAGAAATGCTTCTTTTATATAACCGAGAGGATGTAATAAACTTAAAAATTCTAAGAGAAAAACTGGAAGAATTTAACCAACTTAGTCTGGGACAGATTTAGAAATCTTCCCAACACTGAATATCTTCTTCAAAAGGATTAGAAAAAACAGCATATGATAGTGCTCTACAACCTATACAATCCTCTATAGGGCATAAATAACATTTACCTTTTAAATTTTCTTTTTCTAAACTTTTCCTAAATTCAACCAATCTATCATAGACATCGCCAAAACTTTCTTTAATTAGATTTCCTATTACTAAAGGAAGTCTCCTACAAGGGTACACATCTCCATTAGGCATTATTGCACATGAATCTCCCAGATTACATAAGGCTCCCAAAATTTCATCACTCTCAAAATTTATAAAGAAAGCCTTATAAGGAAGTAAGTCTTTCGTCTCTACCTCAGCCCATTCTGATATCTTTTGGATTACCATATACCATTCATAACTACTAAGCACCTTATCTTTAATTTTTTCTCCCTCTCCTAAGGGAATAAATCTTTCTAACATAAAGCCTTTTACTCCCATATTTTTTGCCAGCTTATACATCTCATCAAGTTCTTCGTAGTTGTATTTTGCTAATGTAAACATAAAGAGAAAACTATGAGAAAAATCCTTTAAATTTTCTAATACTTTTTCAAAATTCCCATATCCTCTTATTCTATCATTAGTCTCTTCTTTAGCTCCTTCTAAAGAGATTTTAATATCATTTAACTTTTTATAATCTTTAATCTGCGGATAAGACTTCTTTAAGAAAATTCCATTCGTAATAATGTTTACTTCCCTTACTAAAGGATTTTTTTCTGCCTCTTCTAAAACAGGAATAAAAAGAGGAGAAACCAAAGGTTCTCCTCCTGTAAGATTTATTCCTATGCTATCAAAACCTTTCATCTTCAAAGAATTAGTTATATCTCCCAAAATTTTTCTTACTGCTTCCATAGGAAGATCTTTTTTATTATCAAAGTTTCCCTGATAACAATGTTTACATCTCAAATTACAAAGGTCTGTAATATGCCATTGGAATGAAAAATTATTTTCCATATTTTATAAAAAGACTTATTACCTTTAGAAATTAATCCTCCCTTTCTCCTTTTGGATCTATGTGAACAATTACTTGAGAGTCCTCAATATTTTGTTTTATGGAATCTTGCACCTTTAGAGCAATTTCATGAGCTTCTTTAGCACTGATATTATCTTCAACCTCAATATGTAAAGTAATCACCATATTACTTTGATAATTATGTAATGTAATATCATGGAGATTTAGCACGCCAGGAATAGAGAGAGCAATACTTTTTATCTTTTCAACAAATTCATTACTGGGGGCTTCACCAATAAGAAAACTTGCAGAATTTTTAATAAGCTCTACTCCTACCCAAGCGATAAGTACAGCTACCCCAACTCCCATAATTCCATCTAATACATAGAAACCAAATCTTGTAGTAACAAGCCCTAATGCAACTAAAGTTGTAGCGATAGCATCACTTCTGTGATGCCAAGCATCTGCAATAAGAGATAAGGCATCTATCTTCTTTCCAAGAAAGATAGAAAATCTTGCCATCCATTCCTTAAATATGGCAGAGAGAATAAGTAATAAGAAAATAATAATATTAAATTCTACTTTTTGAGGTTTTAAAATCCTATCTACAGCACTTCTACCAACATCATAAGCTACAATCAAGAGGAGAAAAGCTATAATTATGGTAGCTATTTGTTCTATTCTTCCATGCCCAAAGGGGTGCTCTTTATCTGCCGGTCTTCCACCAAGCTTAAAACCCAAAATCACAACCACAGAGGTTAATACATCTGATAAAGAGTGGAAAGCATCTGCAATCAATGATATACTATTCAGATATACTCCACATAGAAATTTAAAAACAAAAAGAACTAAATTTCCAATGGCACTCACCCAGCCCTCCACATAGCCTATAAGCTTCCTCTCAGGCTTTCTTTTAGAAAATATCCTATTAAAAAGCCGAGCATTAAACCCCATGGTTTCACCTCCAAAGATTAAAAAAAAGATAAAAGAACTCTCCTATTAAATTAATTTGAAAGGTATAATTTGATTTTCTTAATTGAGCAGAATTGTACAATAAAAAATGTATAGATGTCAAATTTTAAAAATTTATAAATAAATCATCTTTCGTGTCATTCCACCATCTACAATAAAATGTGCTCCTGTAATAAAAGATGCCTTATCAGAGACCAAAAATAAAATCAAATTTGCGATATCCTCGGGTTTCCCCACTCTACCTACAGGATGTTGCTTATGATCAAGCTCTGTAAGCTCTGGCTCTTTTCTTAATGATCTCTTTTTCCATTCGCTTACCTCAATCCAACCAGGACTTATACAATTCACCCTAACATCAGGTCCAAGACTAATAGCAAGCGCATGACTTAAAGCATATATCCCTCCTTTTGAGGCGGAATATGCTTCAGTATTAGGCTCGGACATAAAAGCTCTGGTAGAAGAGATATTTATAATTACTCCATTCTCTTTTTTTAAACATGGATATGCATATTTAGCACAAAGAAAAGCCCCTGTAAGGTTAACTGAGAGTATCTTATTCCACTCCTCTAAGGTAAGTTCTGATATATGTTTATTTATGGCAATTCCTGCATTATTTACTAAAATATCCAATCTACCAAATATTCTCATGGTTTCTTCTATCATGTTTTTAACCATATTCTCATCTGCCACATCAGTTTTTATAAATTTTACATTTCCAACTGACAAGAATTCTTCTTCCGTCTCTCTTCCTGCCTCTTCATCTATATCTGCAATAACTACAGAAATACCACTCTCTAAAAATTTTTTAGTGGTAGCTTTTCCTATTCCTTGAGCTCCTCCAGTAACAATTGCAAGTTTTCTTAACAAATAAATCTACCTCCAGCACTTCTAATCATTAAAATTTCCAATTTTTAGCAGTTTCAATAAGTGCTCTAATATTCTTTTCAGGAGTTCCAGGTGATACTCCACCACCTGCAGAAAGAAGAAGACCTTTATCTTTTCCAAAACCCCTTAAAATACTCTCTACACTCTTTCTAACATCATCCTCGGTACCTTTCACAAGCACATCCAAAGGAGGTACATTCCCCATCAAACAAATCTTACCTTGAGTTACCTTATATACTTCTTTTATATTTTGAAGATGAGTAAAGTTAAATATATTTATACCTAATTCAGGAAGATATTTATAATAAACAGCATTATTTGTATCATTATGGTAAATTTTTACAGGAAAATCAAATGAAGAAAAGATCTTTTTCAATGCAGAATGAGCAAATTCTAAATAATCCTCTTCTGAGAAGAAACCAATTATGTCATCTAACAAAATAATGCCTTCCACATCTTGAAGCACCTCAGTTTGAGCAGTGATCCAGTCAATAGCTAACTTTGTTGTAATCTCAATTAATCTCTTTGCCTCATCAGGATACATCTTTACTGCAATTAAAAATTCTGTAACTCCCATAATATGAGAAGCAATAGCAAAAGGACCACGTGCAGCAACAATCTTTATTTTCTCTCCCATCTTATTAATCTTAGGTTCCACATATTTATAGAATTCTAAAACTAATGGCATCAAACCATCTGTTTTAGGATTTGGAACTTTATTCTTCTTAAGAAAGTCTGGCAGATCATCTGCAGATTCAATAATAGGCTGAATATTAGGGGTAGAATTATCGCTGAAAACTATCTTAGAACCAAAACCAGAAGGTTCTTGTGCCATTCCAAGCTCCACCCAGTAGTCGGGTATAAAGATCACCTCTGGAAATCTTTTTTTTATTTCCTTATAAGCCTCAAGCCAAACTTCTGGAATCACGTAAAATTGAAGATGAGAAATGCCCAAAAAACCTGGTATCCAAGGACTATCTACAATAAGAGCAATAGGAACTTCTTTTTGCTCCTTTAGATTTGCACTATCAAGTAAAATCTGCCATTCCTTATCATTCATTCAGAAATTCCTCCTTCATTTATGGATATATTTTTCTTCCCTTTTCATCTGGAATACCAGTCTTCCTAAAAAAGTAGGTATTAATTACATCTCTCCACTCTTTTGCATCTTCCATCTGTCTATTCAGTCTTTCAAGGACTCTTTCAAATATTTTATCATCAATCTTATCCTTTAACTCTATCCATTTTTCTCTAAGTTCTTCTGCTTCTTCTACTCCTTCAAAATGAGAATCATAAATAAACTGCAAGAGAGTTTTCCCTGATTTTAGTTTAAAATTGTAGGGTATCCTATGAAAAAATAGTAGCAAATCTTCAGGACATTTTTCTATATCCTCATAAATTTCCTTCCAAGGAGAATGATACTGCAAAGTATATCCAGTACCTTTTGAGGTTCTATCTATACCTATAGCCTCCCAGTTTGCCTTATGATAAGTCCCCCAATGGGAATACTCATAACCTTCTGGATTAGGACCATAATGATATCCTGGATTAACCATCCATCCTAACCCTAATGGAGTAGTATAATTTTCATATATCCTATGAGATTTAAGAAGCATGAAAGAGATATTTTCAACAATTTTTTTATCATCACCAAAAGTTAATTTTATCCAATCTTCTAATATTTTCTCTATCTTTTCATCAGGATTCCATGCCAACCTACCAAAGGTATAAAGATTTGATTGAGCTAAATCATGCCCTGTCCAATTTGGATCATCTCCTACATTAGAAATTCCAGCAAATCCATTGTTCTTTTTGTTAAAGACATTACCTTTAAGAATCTCTTTTACAGTAGATCCCTCTCCTTTTGCATAAGTATCAAAATCTAAAACCTCTTTCCATAAAGTACCCAGATAGCATAGATGTATTTGCTGACCTGTATACTCCTGAGTTATTTGAAGCTCAAGAATCTCGTTAGTATTTTCCAATCCTCCAAATAAAGGAGCTACAGGCTCTCGCACTTGAAAGTCCATAGGACCATACTTTATTTGTAGCAAAACATTCTCCTTAAATTTCCCATCTAAGGGCTTAAAATTTTCATAAGCTGCCTTAGCTCTATCCGTTTTTGTATCTCTCCAATCTTGCATACAATTATATACAAAGGCTCTCCAGATCACATAACCTCCAAAGGGTTCTAAAGCCTCTGCTAACATATTAGCCCCATCAGCATGGGTTCTTCCAAACATATGAGGACCTGGATTAAACTCTGAGTCTGCTTTAACTACAAATCCTCCAAAATTAGGGATAACATTATAAATTCTTGAAACTTCCTCCTTCCACCATTCTGCAACTTTTCTATCTAAAGGATCTGCTGTCTTTAGTCCCCCAAAATAAATAGGAGAAGCAAAATTTATTGAAAGAAAGATTCTTATTCCATAGCTACCAAACAACTTTGCAATCTGAGAAAACTTTTTAAGATAGTGCTCTTCTATAAATTCTACTTCTTTCTTCTTTACATTCACATTATTCAATACTATCCCATTAATACCTATAGAAGAAAGAAGTCTTGCATAATCTTTTGTCCTCTGATCAAAGATAATCTTGTTATCTCTAAAAAAAATTGATCTTCCTGCATAACCCCTTTCTACACTTCCATCTAAATTATCCCAATGATTTATCATCCTAAATCTTGTTTGGGGATTTTCCACCATATCCATCTTATCCAAATCTTCTCCTAATCTTACAATTTCTATGAGTTTAAAAATGGCATAAACTAAAGATCTTTCTGTTTTACCCGCTACTAACAAAACTTTACTCCCATTAAGATTTAAAGTCTTTATGATAAAACCTTCATCAAGAAGGGTTGATTCCCAAATTTGCACCTCTTTAAAAATACATTTAATATCTTCTATCTTCCCAATTAAGATATACTTAGGTACTTTAGAGATTTCTTTTAAAAATTTGGGTCTAAGGTTTAAAGATGAGATTGAAAACTCCTGAATTTCTTTCAAAGGAACCTTTAAGAGTTCAACTTTTCCTACCGGAACTATAAATTTAAACCAATCTTTATATCTCTTTTTCTCTTCCTCCTCTAAACTTTTATAAGCAAGCCAGCACATCTCATAAGGTTTAGTTTCCTGCAAATTTTATGCCTCCTTTAAATATTTAAAAGAGTCCCTCTGGAGAAATCCAGAGGGACTCTTCTCTACATCTTCTTATTGGACTAATTCTAAATTACCAAATCTTCTTGTGTCTCTCCAGTTATCACCTATAGGATCGTTCCAAGTTAGAATATCCGTTCTTGTTCCTTTACTACCATTATTAACCTGTATATCAAATCCTATTACAACACCTGGAGATAATTTTCTTGTCTTCATCTTTATACCAATCTCTACTGCAAATCCTATGACCTTATCTCCATCTTTAAGAATTCTTGCAGCAGATTGAATAAATTCTTTACTTGCGCCAGTACCAAAGCTCTGTAAGTTCTTGAAGTTTACCCTATATTGAGCATCATCAGGCTGGTAACTCATACTCTTTGCATTGTTCTCATCTATAAATACTTCAAAGGAATCATGTTCCCAAGGATTTGCAGAAGCATCATCTAAGTCTGGATCCATAATCTCTGCATATACATAGATATGATCTTCATCCCACAGCATCCATGCTTTTCCTTTTGCTCCTTTCAAGCTTCCTGAAACAACTGTCTCAGTCTCTATAGGTTCTACCTGTTTGTACAGTTCATCCATCACTGCATCTATCACCGGAGTTCCTTTCTTTGCTTGAGCAAGCTTTACTGCTTCTTCTAACTCTATAGTACCATATCGCACTGTATTCAAAGTTTGTTGATTGGAGGTATCACTCCAGCTTACTACTTTATCGCCATCAGCCACTGAAAAGTCAAATCCTAATTTACTACCTTTACCTATTGCCACACTATATATCTGAATCTCACACTCTACCACATATCCATTATCAGTTTCTTTAACCACATAATTATTCAATGCTGGAGCAAAACTTGCTTCTACATTTCCATTTCTAAATATCTTAAAGTAGAGATCATCCATCTGCAAATATGGAGATTTTGCATTATTCTGATCAATAAATATACTTACATTATCTTTATCTTCTTTTGTCTTATCATAGACCTCTGCGTAAATAAATACTTTACTCATGTACCAAATTGGTTTAATAACTGCTATATCTTTTTCACCATCATTAACAACTATTGGCACTGCGGATTTGTAGCTTTTATCTTCCAATCCATCTATTATTGCTTGACCACTTGCCATTTTTGCCTGTTGAGTAAGAGGAGGAAGTACATTAGGAGACACTAATGCCCAGTATGCAAATTTTGCCTGATAATCTTTATCAAAGAGAAGTGGATAATTAGCTCTTCCTCTTCCCACAGTTAACCAGGAATAATCGTCCTTTAAGCCCCAGAAGGTTACATTGGTGACCACCTTATTATATTTTTTTAACATATCAAAAACCTTCTTATACCTATATGCTTGTTTTATCGCTACATCTCTTGGTAAGATTGGATATTCATCTCCCGATCCACTATATACACTCATATCAAGCTCAGTAATATGAATTTCAATACCAGGGATTGAGCTAAATAACTGTATGGTTCTTTCCATCTCTTCTACTTCAGGCCATGTTATATTTATGTGTCCCTGAATTCCTATCCCATGAATTGGTACTCCCTTTTCCTTTAACCCCTTGACTAAATTGTATATTAACTCACGTGTCTTTACATCTTCAGTGTTATAGTCATTATAGAAAAGTTTTGCATTGGGATCTGCTTCATGTGCCCAGATGAATGCTTTCTCTATATATTCTGGCCCTATAATCTCATACCACTTAGATCTTCTATATCCATCAGGTTGTGAGGGATCTATAGCTTCATTTACCACATCCCATGCATATATCTTCCCTTTATATCTCCCTACTACTGTTTTTATATGATTTTCCAATCTCTTAAGAAGTACCTCTTTGCTTACTGGTTTTCCATCTTTATCTACAAAAAACCAATCTGGTGTTTGTTGATGCCACACTAAGGTATGCCCTCTCACTGCTATTCCATTCTCTTCTGCAAATTTTACATATGCATCAGCTCTGCTAAAATCAAACTCTCCTTCACGTGGCTGTAAAGCATCTGGTTTCATTTCATTCTCTGGGGTAATACTATTGAAGTGTTTTAGTACCATCTTTGACTCCATAGGATTTGCAAGCACCCTATAAGGTATAGCTACACCTATCCTGAAATCTCCTTTAAATATATCTGCAAGAGAAGGAATTTCCAATTCAGGTTGTGCCTTTGTTACGGTTTTATCTATCACTTTAGCATCATCCACATAAAATTCTAAGGTAGTATTTGGAGACTCCAAATATAGAATAAGCTCTTCAACTTGTACATTAGATGGTACACTATAACCGCCTGAAAACTCTATCCATGTATTATCTGGCACATTTTTTTGCCATATAATAGTATCGTATTTTGTTTGAGCGTCAGTATTATATTTCCTTTGCATAGTAAGAGTAACTTTTTGTGTTTCTCCAGTCTTCTGATATACCCACACAGATATATCGTAACTCTTTCCAGGCTCAAGTATCTTACTCACATCCAATTGAGCCCCATGCCAACCTTTAGTTCTTCCAGTAACAAATAAGGAATACTCTCCTATGTGAGCTACATCCTTTGATGGTATTACCTTTACATCATCTCCTCTTCCTTGCCAATTCTCTGTAGATCCACTTTCAAAAGTAGAGCTTACTATTGTACCAGGAATCTCTATCCTATTCGCTCCAAGAACCTGAACTTTATCCACATAGAAGTCAAATCCTGCTTCATTTGGAGATACGATCATTATATTTAACTTTTCAAGAAATCCTGAGTATGTAAAATTCAATTTCCCTTTAATCTCTTTCCATACCTTAGGAACTACAACTGTCTCACCTATTATTTCAAACCTTTCTCCTGCCAAATCTTCTATGTGTGCAATTAGCTGGAATGGCTGTGGTCTCCCAGAGTTTTGATACACAAAGCATGATATCTCATAGTCTATACCGCTCTCTACATTGTATGTTAAATCAATACTGCATCCATCCCAGGAAGATACCCTATTTCCAACCTTTAGAGCATACTTTCCATCATATGCTACATCACTAACGCTACTTAATTTAACCCTCTCACTGGTTCCAGAAGCTTCATCTAAAGAACCATTCTCAAAGCTATAAGTTATATAAAGATCCGCTGAACCAAAACCCAACGACATAACAAAAAGCAAGATTAGAAGTATTGATAGAATAACATGTTTTTTCATATTACTATACACCCCCCTTTTAAACTTTTATAATATTTTATCAAGAAAAAAATGTTTGTGCAAATGTTTCTATATAGTACATTTTACAGAATAACTTATAGGATTTTCTAATCTATGCATCTTCTTTAAAAAGTAGTAAAATATACCAGATAAAAAAATTTAATAATTAAGGAGAGGTTAAAAAATGCCACTAAAAGTGACCAAAGTTATGGAAGGACTATATATAATTAAGACCCCAGAATATCCATTTGATAGTAATAGCTATCTATTTAGTTTAGAAGACAGGAATGAAAAGATCAATCTTCTTATAGATCCTGTTCCACAGAAATATTTTAAAGACTTAATATCAACCTTAAAAGATCTGATTGTTAGTACAGAAAATTTAGACTTAATCTATGTTAACCATCAAGATCCTGATGTTACTTCCTCTCTTGCACCTTTAATGGATACGAGCAAGAATTCCTTACTTATAACCTCGGAAGATACATGGAGACTTATTAACTTTTATGGACTTCCAAGAGAAAGATTCCAAGCTATTGAATACCTTCCTAATAGAAAGGTAACACTAAAAACAGAACACACATTAGAATTCATTCACACTCCTTTCTGTCATTTCAGAGGAGCATGGATGCTCTTTTCACCTGATAAGAAGATACTCTTCTCTGGAGACTTGTTAGGAGGTTTGTCTACAAAAGAGAGAGATGGAATATATGCTACTCAAGATTCTTGGGATGGAATAAAGCTTTTTCATGAGATATATATGCCATCAAAAGAAGCTCTTAAATTAGCAGTAGATAAGATAGGGAGACTTGTACCTCTCCCAGATATGATATTACCTCAGCACGGTGACATCATAAGAAAAGATCTTATTTTAGACTTCCTCGCTAAACTAAATGATTTAGATGTAGGACTTGAGATTATTAAAAGGTATGAAAGAGATCAGCAGTCTTATCTATATGCCTTCAATGAGATCCTTCAAAATCTAAAAAATATCTCTAAGGATAAAGATAAACTGATGGGAAAAATAAGGGAAATAAATTCCTCCCCTTTCTTTCCAGAGCTTATACATTTTGAAAATGGAGTAGCCACAGAGTTCAGGATCCATCCTAAATCAGCTATTGAACTTCTATATGATAAATTCGTAGAAGATCTTTCTCCCGAGGAAAAGGAAAGTATAAAAATAGATATAACAAAGACCTTAAGAAAATATAACTTAGAGGTTCCAGATGGAATTATTGAGGAAAAACAAAGAACCTTTGAAAGTCCTTTTAGAAGAATATTTAAGATATTTCAGAGGTGAGATTATGCCTATTTTTGAATATAGATGTGAAAATTGTGGAGAGAAATTTGAAAAGCTTATATATGGAAGTGAAGAATTAACTTGCCCCAAATGTGGAAGTAAGAATATAAAAAAACTTATTTCTTCGTTTGCTACTTCAGGGATTGAATCAGGTTCTTGCTCTTCATGCTCAAGGAAAGATTGTGGCTCTTGCAAATAAAGACATAGGACTTTTCTGTTAAGTTACTTCCTCTAATGCTTTAACAAATAGGGTTGGAATTTCGTCTCCAATTCCAATAAAGTGTATTTCCCCAAAATTTTGGGGATTTTCTTTTATAAATTCTATTACTTTATTAACAATTAACTTTGTTCCAAGCTCAGGAGGAAAGCCAAATATACCACAACTTATAGCAGGAATACTGATACTTTTTATATTCTCCTCTTTTGCTAACCCAATAACACTCTCCACAGCTTTTTTAAGTTTATCAATTTCATTTCCCTCCCCCCATCTTGGTCCTACTGTATGTATCACATATTTAGCTTTTAAATTTCCACCTGAAGTAACCATTGATGATCCTACTGGAAGAGGACCATATTTTTCTACATATTCGTTACTTTCTTTTTGAATTATTTCTCCACCAGCCCTAACAATAGCACCAGCAACTCCACCACCATGTTTAAGATAAGAATTAGCAGGATTTACTATTGCATCCACTTCTTCTTTAGTAATATCTCCCTTTACCACTTTAAGTTTTACTCCACAAAAGTTTTTTTCTAATAAAACTTCCATGCCTCTCACTCCTATAAGATAAAATCTTTAAATATATTATACAAGCATTTTTTATTAGTTTTAGATCCAAAAGAAGGAGAGGCATGGGAAATATTATTCATAGAGAAAACACTTTACAATTCTCCCATCCAAATTGAAATTAGGAACCTCTTTTTTACATTTTTCCATACGATACTGACATCTATTAATAAACTTACATCCTGTCATCTGATATTCTTCTTCCTCCAGAGTTAAAAGCTGTACTGGTTTTTCCCACTTCTTCTTAGGATCAGGCTCTGGAATAGATTCTCTAAGAAGCATAGTATAAGGATGTTTTGGATCCATAAGTACTTTCTCCACGGGTCCCAGCTCTGCAATTTCACCTCTAAACATAATTGCCATTCTGTCACTCACATAATAGGCAGTAGCAAGATCATGGGTTATATAGATCACACTCACATTTTTCTTATCTCTGAGATCCTTAAAGAGATTTACAATAGAAATTCTCAAAGAAGCATCAACCATAGAGACAGGCTCATCTGCTACAAGAAGTGTAGGATTTGTTATTAAAGCTCTTGCTATAGAAATTCTTTGGAGCTGCCCTCCAGAAAACTCACTTGGATATTTATTTTCCACATCACTCCACGATAAACCCACCAGATTTAATGCGTTCTCAATTATCTCCTCAGGTTTTCCCTCAATATTAAAGTTTTTTAATGTTTCTACTAAATAATTGCTTACCACCCGAAGAGGATTAAAAGTCTCAAAAGGATTTTGAAAAACTGCCTGAATTTCTCTCCTTAAAGAACTCTTATCAGAATTTCCTTGAAGCATTTCCATTTCTTTATCTTTGTAATATATCTTCCCACTGGTAGGCTCAAGAAAACCTAATATTATCTTTGCTACTGTAGTCTTTCCACTACCGCTTTCCCCTGCAAGAGTAAATATCTCTGGATGGCCGACCTCAAAAGAGACATTATTAACTGCTTTTATTTTTGTACGAGAAAATATGTTTCCTAAGGTAAAAATCTTTGTTAAATTTTCAACTCTTAAAATTACCTTGTCTTTCATGACTCTCTCTCCTTTGAATATAAAAAACATGCTACTTTATGATCAGAGGAAATCTCTACAAAAGAAGGAGCATCATTCTTACATTCCTCCATAACCATATTACATCTGGGATGAAATCTACATCCTTCTGGAGGATTTAACAAGGATGGGGGAGCACCTGGAGCACTTAATTTATATGATTTATCCCCAATTTTAGGTAGTGCTCCAATAAGATATTTTGTATAAGGATGCATGGGATTTTCAAACATTTCAGAAGTAGGGGCTTCTTCCACTATTTTTCCAGCATACATGATGGCAATTCTATCAGAGATACTTGCATGTACGCCCATATCATGAGTAACAAGAATAATAGTATTTTTTAAATTCTGCTGAATCCCTTTTAGAAGTTGAATTACAGCCCTCTGGGCTACTACATCTAATGCTGTAGAAGGTTCATCAGCAACAATAATCCTAGGGCTTAAAATGGTGGCAAGAGCTATAGTAACTCTTTGCCTCATCCCTCCAGAAAGTTGATGAGGATAAGCATCAAGTACTTTATCAGGTAAACCCAATAAGTTTAAATATTTTTTTATCCCTTCTTCCCATTCGCTTCTACTTTCTACTTTTTCGTGAGACGCTATGAAATCCCAAAAAGAATTTATTACCTTTGTAACAGGATTCAGTACACTCATAGAGCCCTGTGGAATATAAGAAATATATTTCCATTTAATATTTTCTAAATCACCATTTAAAGAGAAGATATCTTTCATCTCTCCATTTATGTTATAAAAAACTTTTCCATCTATTACATTTAAAGGAGGATCTATCATTCCATAGAGAGTCTTAATCAAGGTACTCTTTCCACAACCAGATTCTCCTGCAATCCCATATATTTCATTTTCTTTTATAGATAGATTTACATTATCCACCGCTCTCACTGAATATAACTTATCTCCCATGCCCAATATATAATATGCTTTCAATTTTTCAGCCCTTAAGATATCCATTTCCTCACTCCTTTACCACTCTAATTCTCTGTATTCTTGTTCTTGGGTCTAAATATTCACTAATACTTACTGAAAGGAGATATAAACTAACAAAAAGTACCACAGATACAACCACCGGGGTTAGAAGCCACCACCAAAGACCAAGCATCATAGCCTGATAACTTATTGCCCACTGAAGCATGGTCCCTAAGGTAGGAATTTCCAAATTGGTAAGTCCCAAAATTGCAAGAGTTATTTCCATTCCTATAGCCCAAGACATATTATTTATTAGAGTTGAAAAAACAATAGGAATGACAAAGGGGAAATATTCTTTAAACACAAGATTTATAGTGTTAGATCCAGATAATATAGCAGTATAAGTAAAATCTCTTTCTCTTAAACTCAATATCTGAGAACGAATCACTCTTGCATCCCAGCTCCATCCAAAGAAACTCAAAATTAAACCTAACATCACAAAACTCAATCTACCTTTTATTAAAGAAGATATAAGAATAAGAATTGGAAGCAGTGGTAAAACTAAAAAACTATCATTCAGAGCCATCAAAAATCTATCTAATCTTCCTCCTCTATATCCAGCTATCAATCCCACTAAAATAGCTATAATTCTTGAGAAAAATGCCGCAATTACCGCAATAGTAAGAGAATTACGAATAGCAAAGGTCATTTGCCAAAAGACATCTTGTCCCTGAGAGTTAGTACCTAATATATGATTTAGCGATGGAGGTAAATCTCTTGGAGCTACGTTCCATATTGTAGGATCATATGGAGAAAAAAAGGATAAAATCCCTAAAAACAAAATGAAACATACAATGATAAATCCTACTTTAAATCTCCCATCTCTTAAAAGATCTCTTAAAACTCCCATATCTATTACCTCTTCCTAATTATTTATATCTTATTCTTGGATCAAAAAGAGGATACAGAAAATCTATGATAAGAATAAAAGTAGAAATTCCAATTATAGAAAGACTTGTAATGCCCATAATAAGATTGAAATCTCCAGTATTTATTGCATTATATAAAAGTGTTCCCAAACCAGGATAGGAAAAAACTATCTCTGTGATAAGAGCCCCACTAAAAATTTGTCCCATGGAAAGAGCAAGATTTGTAATTTGTGGTAACATTGCATTTCTGATCACATATTTAAAAGCTATAATTCTATCTTTCACACCAGCAGCTTTTGCATAAGTTACAAAATCTTCTTTAACAATGTTAGACACAATAAGTCTCATAGTTTGGAGCGTAACTGCAATACCTAAGACCAACATAGAAAGAAGAGGTAAAAAAGCATACCTAATTAATTCAATGATGAATTTTAAACTAAAAGAAGGTGTTACCCCTATAGGAACTCCTCCCCCTAATGGAAACCATTTTAGAAGGTAAGCAAAAATTACAAGGATTATAAGTGCAAAAATATAATAGGGGATAGGTCTAATAACCATTGCAATATTTTCTATAATTCTTGCCCACCTTTTTTCATAATAGTAACCTACTATTCCTCCTAAAATATTTCCAATAAGCCACGACAGGATAGTACTTACTGAAAGAAGCCCTACTGTCCACGGTAAAGAATCCTTAATCAATTTTATAACAGGAACAGGAAATCTAAAAAGCGAAGGACCAAAATCTCCTTTAAAAAGTCTTCCCCAGAAAGCTAAATATTGTTCAAAGAGTGATCCCTCTAAACCATAAAGTTCTCTTAGAGATTTAGTCATTGCCTCAGCAGATTTTGGATCTAAGTATGCTCCTTGCATTCTTATACTATTTATAAGTTGCATTACAGGATCTACAGGAGAAAGTCTCGGTATAAAAAAAACAATAGTAATTCCAACAAAGATAACCAAAAAGTACTGAAACAATCTTTGTATTAGATATCTCCTTAACATTTTTACCTCCTTTATTACACATTAAAAAAGCCCCCCTCTCGGGGGGCTTACTACTCCCTATTTTCTACCTGTAGGTTTCAAAGATGGTAACATATACTTAAAGTTAGGCCAATGTTGATATGGTATACAATATGGATTCTCTGCTCCAGGATAGTTAGTCCAATAATATTCATCCCAACTTGTTGTTCCAGGATAGGCACATGTTGGAATTCCTGCCATCTCTTCAAAAGCAATCTTTAAACCTTCTATTCCAAGCTGTCTTACTTTTACACTGTTCCAATCAGTAGAAGCAAGATCTTTTATAACTTTATCCATTCTTGGATCTGACCATCTAGCGGGATGTCCAAAAGTTTGTTCTCCGATAGGTCTTACATATTCAGAATTCCATGAATTGAAGGTCCTATACATATCAGCATGTCCACCCCATGGCTCGGTAGCTGGCCAGTCAGAACATGCATCAAATTCTCCTCTTTGAAGTAATGTAGGTCTTTGTTCCGTAGTGACTACCTCTACATCAATTCCAAACTTCTTCCATTGTTGAGCTGCTGCAAATCCATTTCTAAAGTCTGGATGAGATGGATCAGTCTGAGCAAGTATAGTCATCTTCCATGGTTTACCATCAGGAAGTAGCCACTTACCATCCTTATCCCTCTTAAATCCATTATTGATTAGGAGTTTTTCTGCTACGTCAGGAGCATATTTAAACCAACCATATCCAAAAGTTTGTCTTATGGTCTTCGGGTCACTTGGTACATTATATCCTCTCTTTTTTGCATATTCCGCAAGTCTCATAGGAGCATCAGGATCATACACCTTGAACTTTTGTCCTCCAACTGTTATGGAGAAATTCTTCATCCAGCTTTCTAATGGATCATAATACCATTTGAGATATGCTGGTGTTGGTGGAACAAGCAATGCACCCATAGTTGCTGCACCATCAAAAGCTGTGCCAAGATATTCAACGATATCAATACTGAGAGCCAGAGCCCATCTTACATCTTTGTTATTATATGGGGCTTTAGCAGTATTGAAATAAACTCCAGTAATACACGGGTCTACGTTTACTATATATGGGAAGTCCTTCATATATGCTCTTGCAGTTTTATTAGTAGAGAGTACAGATCTTAATCCTTCCATTGTAAGATCTGCCATATCTAATTGGTGATTATTCTGTGCTAAAACTTGTTTTTCGGTAGGTCCATAATACATGAAAAGAACATACTTAGGTTGAGGCATACCGAAAAGTTTCCCTGTAGGAGTCCTGTCCCAATCCTTTCTTCTTTCCCAAAGAACCCAATATCCTCCTGGATCATAACTGTGAAGTACATATGGTCCAGAACTTATTGGTGGATTAAAGGCAAAACTGGCTGGATCTTTAACCTTTTCAAATACATGTTTTGGAAGTGGTCTGCAACCTCCCCATCTATCTAAGAAGTAAGTATGGAACCGAGCATTAGGTTCCTTAAGTTCTATCTTTACAGTATAGTTATCTACTTTTGTTACCTTACTTACCTCTTGAAAAGATGCATAATAACCCATCTCTGGGCTACTCTTAGCCAATTGTATATGATAAATCAGATCATCTGCAGTTATTTCTACTCCATCACTCCAATAGCAGCCTTTTCTCAATTTTATAGTAAGAGTTTTAAAATCTTTACTATATGTAGGTGCACTTGCTGCTAAAGCATTTATTACGTTTCCTGTAGCAGGATCCACAATCCAGAGTGGCTCAAGCATTAACTGCTGAATTCCTCTATCTGGAGTTCTCCATGTGGATGCCCATACATTAAAGTTGTCTGGAGTAACGACCCTACCTGTTAGTATATTCCCAATCAAAGTTTCATTTCTTGGTACATTTGGACCAAGCTGAGAAAACCCAACTTGTGATAATGCAAGAAGCATTAAGAGAATTAAACTTACGAAACTTATCTTTTTCATAACAAAACTCGCCTCCCCTTAAAACGTTTTTCTCAGGAGAAAAATCCATGGATACACTTTATTATCCTTATAAAATCACCTCCCCTTCTATAGGAATTAGAAAACTTTCGTACAATCGTTTTGCTATGAATTATATAATAACTTAAAAATTTGTCAAGTCTTCAAGAAAATTCCTTGAGAAACTGCGAGCTTTACTTTTCTTTAAAAATCTCAAGAAAGCTCTCTATTTAATTCATAGAGAGTTACGAAGGATTTTTAGATTAAGATATACTGTGGTAAAATATTATAATAAAATTTAGTCCTTCTTAGCCTTCTTACTCTTATGTGCTCTCTTGCAAAAGAAGGGGAAAAAGGATATAATTTTAAAAATTTTGGTTATTTTGGTTTTTAAGGAGGTAAAACTATGAGTAAGAGCTTAAAGCTTAAAATGTATTCAGCAGACTTCCTTTTTGAGTCGCTTTATAAATATGTAGCAAAGGATTATCAAAAGAATATACCCAAATTAATAAACCTTGTAAAAAGATTTAGCCCAGATGAAGGAGTGGACCATATTATAGAGTTAGTAGAACAGAATTTCCAAAAGAATCCTGCAGTACAAAGATTAATTAACCGAGCCTTTACAGAATATGATCCTTCCTATACTGCAAGAATACTCTCTACTTTAATATTAAATATAGGTTTCTTCTGGGTAAACTTTGATAAGGAAAATCGGAAAAGGGGCATCTGCACCCCATATACTATCCTCATAAGTCCCACAATGAGATGTAATTTAAGATGCACTGGATGCTATGCAGGGAATTATACCAGAAATGATGACCTTCCTCCAGAAACTGTAGAAAGGATTATAAAAGAAGGGGAGGAGATTGGAACTTATCTCTACACAATCTTAGGTGGAGAGCCTTTTGTATATCCTGAACTTCTTGATATAGTAAATAGACATCCAAAATCTGCCTTTCAAATATTTACAAATTCTACCCTTCTAACTGAAGACAAAATTAATAGATTTTGGAAGACTAAAAATGTAGTTCCAGTTTTATCCTTAGAGGGTGGAATGGAAGAAACCGATGATAGAAGAGGAAAAGGTGTATATGAGAAGGTAGTTGCTGCTATGGATCTTTTGAAAAAAGCAAAAATTCCTTTTGGATATTCCATAACTCTTACAAGAAACAATTTTGACGCAGTAACAAAACCAGAATTCTATCAATGGCTTGCTGATAAAGGAGCATTCTTTGGTTGGACCTTCCTTTATATGCCTGTAGGAAGAGACGATGATCCTTCTCTTATGCCTACTCCAGAACAAAGAGCAGAATATGGAAAATTTATAAGAAAGATTAGAGGCAATCTACCAATTTATCCCATGGACTTTTGGAATGATGCCCCATACGTAGGCGGATGTATTGCAGGAGGAAGAAGATATCTACATATAAATCATAAAGGAGAAGTGGAACCTTGTATATTTGTCCATTTTGCAGTGGACAATATAAAAGAAAAGTCATTAGTAGAGGTGCTGAACTCAAGCTTATTTACAGAAATAAGAAAAAAACAACCATTCCATGAAAATCTTCTCTTACCATGTATGATTATTGATTCTCCTTGGATTTTAAGAGAACTTGTTTCTAAAACAGGAGCACATCCAACTCACCCTGGAGCAGACGATGTAATTACAAAATTCGCCAGTGTCTTAGATGAATATGCAAAGGGTGTAAGAAAAGTTTTAAATCCTATATGGAAAGAAGAGTTCCATGGGGAAGTATCAGAAGAAACACCAGAGGAACCCCAGAAAGAAGAGTCAGAGGAAAAAATGGGAGTATAAAAGGAAATGAGTATCACAGAAAGAAGAAAACAATTTTTAGAAGCTCTAAAAGAACTTTATATAGACCATCAAAGACCTATTCACTATGAAGAGGTGGCTAAGAAGCTTTCTGTAAGTCCTGCAACTGCTTATGACATGCTGCAAGTTCTTCTTAAAGATGGGTATTTAGAAGCAGTATATATAGAAGAAAATACAAAAAGGGGAAGAGCAAAAGTCTTTTTTAAACCAAAAGAAGACGTTGAAACTTTAGATATTAGTGCAATAGAAAAATATTCCTCTTATTCAAAAACTCTTATAATAGTACTTTCCTTCTTACTTCTGCTTTTCAGAGAAATAAACCTTACAAAGGATATAAAATCTCTTATTACATTTACCTTAGGAAATCTTCACTTAAATGCAGACCTAATCTTAATTACAATTCCATTCTTTTTACTGGGATCTATGGGCAAGAGAATTTATGAAATAATCCCTCCAAATAATTTTAAATCTTATATAGAAGAGTATTTTAATGCTATAAGTCAGCTTGCAGATGAGGAAAAAAAGATTCTATCAAATCTTATCTTTAAAATCTTTGTTGAAAGTTAATATTCTCTTTCTTGGAGAAGAATGGGGAAGGTTTTTATCTTCTTTATATCCTGCATTCTGAAAAAGTTTTCTCCATTCTTCTCTAAGAGGATCTAATGTAAAGAAGTCTCTTTTCATGCGTGGAGGAATCTTTAATATCTCTCTATAAACCTTAACCATTCTTTCTGCCACACTATCTGCACCATACTCTTGAGCAAGCCTAAAAGCCTTAACTTTATTTTCTTTTCTAAAATTTTCATCTTCCCACAGCTTTATAATATACTCTTTGAATTCTTGATTATCTTTAGCAGGAATATACCAATCTCTGTATGGCTCTCTATACTCTGGATTATCCCTCAAAAGCAAGGGAAGACCACAAGAAGCAGCTTCTAAAACAGCCATCGGAAAGTTCTCTTGAAAAGATGGGAAAAAGAAAACATCTGCAGCATTAAAATATATAGGCATCTCTTCATAAGGAACAATACCTGTAAATATAACATTTGATGGCGCTTTTTTAATTTTTTCATTGATTTCTATATACCCAGCAGTAAGCACCGAAAAAGGTTGTCCACCTACCCATACAAATTTAATATCTGGCAGCATCTTTGCGACATCTAAGAAAGAATCTACCCCTTTTCTTGGTTGAATCTGTCCTGAACACACTACCACAAAATCTTCTGAGGCTATTCCTAACCTTTTTCTCCCTTCCATTCTCAAATTATCATCAGCACAAAATCTTTCAAGATTTACAGGATTTGGAACAAAAACTATAGGAGCCTTTACTCCTATCTCTTTAAGTTCTTCTTTTACTTTAGGAGATACAGCAACAACCACATCAGCAAGATTATAATAGCGTTTTAAATAATTTGTGAAAAAAGGAAGCCAAACATTAGAAAGCACTAAACTTCCAAGGACTGATTCTGGTACTACATGAGCAGAAATTACAACTCTCCTTCCTGTAAGAAGTCCCTTGCTTACTGCGTAAGGTCCAGGAGTATGAAGATGAGCAATATCATAGATTTTATTTCCATTCACTGTCACTTCTAAATCCTCTCTCTTACTTAGTGCCTCAGCTAATACTAAAGTAGCAGTATAAACACCTTGTCCCTTTACTTCCCAAGCTTGGGCTTCTGAAACTATATTAACAGATATCTTCTTATCCATTTCCTCACCTAAACTCTTGAAATCCTTATAAATCCAGAACAGTTTAATAGGTCAATACCACTTTTTTCCAAGGAATCAAGAAGTATATTCATGCCTAAGGAATCTGATGCCATATGCCCTGCAATCACCACATTTACATGATACTTCTCCGCTTCCTTTTTATGTTCCTCACTCATATGCATCCCCACAATAGTCCCTATACCAATATCTGCAAGTCTTGAGACGATATCCACCGGTCCTTCCGTCCCTCCAGTCATATCCACAAATATTTTTCCTGCTCTATTTTTAGGATTTCCAACAAAGATTTTTGGAGGATTATTCCTTTTTGTTGCTTCTCTATACTCAGGTATTTCCTCTAAAATATCTAAAACTTCTTGTAAATCATAAGGATTTTCCACATCAAATATTTTTTGAAGATAAGTAGCAACACAGTTATCTGCCGGCGTATGGCAACACATAAAAGGTATATCAAGAAGCTTTGCTGCATCTACACTTTTATAATGATTTGCAGACATAATCCTTCTTTCTACCTCTGAAATTCTTGGATAAAAAACTCCTTCTGCATAGTTTATAGGTACACCAATCTTAGCTAAAAGATCCTCTTGAAGATGTATAACTTCATGGAGACTTGCATAGGCAGGACCTGCTGGATGATGAGACAAGACTAAATCTATCTTTTTACCATTTCTCTCCAATTCCTTTGCAAGAAGTATCTCTGAAGTATCAATATCAATCCCTACTAAAACCCTTTTTATTTCCTTCTCTGGACTTCCATAAAGAATTCGTGTATCTGCATAGGGATTCTTTAACTTCTCAAGATCAAAATCCTCTTTATTATTTAGCTTTTCATATTCTTTCTTAGTTCTCTCTAAAATTTCTTGAACCTTATCCCACCCCCGAGGATCATTTTCCATACCAAGCTGAACCAAAAGCTCATATATCTCACCTATATTCATATCCCAAAATCCTCCTTAATTAATAAACCTCCAAAGTCTAAAATATTATATCACAAAGGAAAAAAGGCACCTGTATTTATAAATACAGGTGCCTCAAATCAAAAAAAACCAAAAGCTTTCAAGAGATAAAGGGATTTTCTTGAGGGTATTTTTCTGTCTCAGGAAGATTGTAGTAAATCTCTTCTATCCCAAGGAGTTTTAGAACCTCATATATATATTTTGCTGTATGTTTAAATCCAACTGCAGTGTGATGAGGAAATTTTTTCTCCAGAAAAACATATCTATAAAATCTTCCCATCTCTTTTATTGCAAACACCCCAATACTTCCAAAAGATTTAGGATCTACATCAAGGATCTCACCTTCAGCTATGTAAGATCTCAGTTTAGCCTCGGGAGTTGCATGAATACGGAAGATTAGCATTTCTCCTGGCTTCAATCTTCCTTCTAAAGTACCTCTTGTAATATCTGGCTCATTTCCAGACTCTATTAATCTATTCATAATAAGCTGATATCTCATAGAATAATCTAAAAGACAGCAAGAGGCAGTATTTCCACAATGGAAACCCATAAAAAGATCTGTGGGTTTATAGCCTTTTATCTTATCCTTTTGTTCTTCTATTAAGTCATAGGGCACAGTATTATTAACATCAAGAAGTGTCGCAGGAATCTCACTGACTGCATATATAATATACTCACTAAGAGCTCCATAGACATCTGCCTCACAGGCTACAGGAATTCCACAAGCAGCAAGTCTTGAGTTCACATAGCAAGGGACAAAACCAAAATATTTCTCAAAAGCAGGCCAACATTTATTTGCAAATATGCCAAATTTAGATGCTCCAAGATTCTTTTCCGCAAAATCTAAAAGTGCTATTTCATACTGAGCAAGCTTTCTTAGAAGCTCTGGGTATTTATTCCCAGTTCCAAGCTCTTTTGCCATATCTTCCATAATCTCTGGGATTCTTTTATCATTCTCAGCACTTCTATAGATATCGTAAAGATCAAGCTCACTATTTTCCATAATTGAAATTCCAAGATTATACAGAGGCTTTATAGGTGTATGCATGGTAACAAAATCTTGCGGTCTTGGTCCAAAAGAAAAGATCTTAAGATTCTTCAATGCCAATATAGCTTTTGCGATAGGTATAAATTCCTTGATCATATCTGCTACTTCAGATGGCATTCCTATTGGATAATGAGGTATATAAACCTTAACATTTCTTAAGTCTAAGTTATAGCATAGGCTTAAAAATCCGCAGTAAGCATCTCCTCTTCCATTAAAAAGATCTTTTCCTGTCTCTTCACCCGCTGCACATGCCATAACAGGACCATTAAACTTCTGAGCAAGAAGAGATGTAGGACCCTCAGGACCAAAGTTCCCAAGATAAATAACTAAACTATTTACCCCCTTTTCTTGTAATTCCTTTAAAGCCTTTAATACATCATTCTCATTTTCAATAACAGTATCAATATTTATAATTGGAATATTTTTTCTCTTACATTCCTCAACTACTTTATTTTTTCTATTTCTTGAAAGTTCAATAGGAAAACAGTCTCTGCTAACCGCTACAATTCCAAGCTTTACTTCAGGTACATTTCTACCATCAATCATACACTTTTCACCTCCAAATTATTTTTGTCCATAAACTTCATGAAATCTCTCATACCATTTTTTAATCTCTGAAGAAGGCAAACCTTCTGGGCTTCCCTTAATAAGTGCTAAATGGCAAGTTTTTGCAATTTCTTCTACCATCACAGCATATTTCAAAGCTTCAGTGGGTGTCTTACCAAAAGTAAATACACCATGATTTTTAAGAAGAACTACAGGAGTAAAGGGAGAATGTTTTTTAACCCATTCTGGTCTCTTCTCTTTATTAATTACCTCCAAAAGTGCTTTCCCCACATCGTCTAAAGGCATAGGTGATGCATACCTTGCTATAGGAATCTCCTCTCCAAAATAATCTGCATGAGAAGTAAGATAAACTGGAATTGGTCTTCCAAGAATAGCAAAGCTTGTAGCATAAGGAGAATGGGTATGAACAATACCTCCTATGTCTTTTCTTCCCTTATAAACTACAAGATGAGAAATGGTATCCACAGAAGGTTTTAGATCTCCTTCTACAATATTTCCATCAAGATCTACGATCACCATTTTCTCAGGAGACAACTCTTCATATTTTATACCACTTGGTTTTATCACGACATAATCTGTTTCAGGATCCTTTCCGCTTACATTCCCACTGGTCATAACTACCAGATCATTTTTAGGAAGTTCCATATTCATCTTGTAAACTTCCTCTCTTAACTTTTGAAGAAGCATCTTTTTTCCCTCCTGATTAAGACTTCTTGAGTCTTATTACATTCCAAGAGAACTTTGGAAGAACAGTCTCCAATATATTTCCATCAATCTTTGAATTATTGATATTATGAGGAACTACCTTATCAGGATTTTCAGATGTATTTCCTGCATAAGGATCGTCATATTCATAAACTATATGCTCAATTACTTTATATCCTTCAAAACCATCCAGCTTATAATCCACAAATAAATTATCCTTTACATCTCTATTTACTGCAAAAATAGTCATAGTATTATCTTCCTCATTAAATGTTGCTATAGTCTCTAAAACTGGTACATCAGTAAATAGCTTTGAATCATATTTAGGAGACTCTACTTTTGGTAAAAGAACTGTTCCATGCCCATAATTTGAAGCATGTAAGAATGGATAGTATATGGTCTGCCTATATGCTATGCCACCCTTTACGGTCGTTATAGGAGCAAGAACATTAACAAGCTGTGCTAAACACCCAATCTTAACCCTATCTGCGTGTCTAATAAGAGTAATAATCATGCATCCCACTAAAAGAGCATCAGCAAAATTATAATCTTCCTCCAAAATTGGAGGAGCTATTTGCCATGGTTCAACCTTTTTATCCTTCTCAAAGGAATGGTACCATACATTCCATTCGTCAAAGGAAATATTCACATCTTTATTCATTCTTTTTACAGCTTTAACATAATCTATGGTTGAAATAACTGCTTTTATATATCTTTCCATCTCTAAATTTTTAGCTACAAAACTCTCCAGATCTCCTGGGAAATTCGCATAATAATGCAAAGACACATAATCCACTACATCATAGGTATGCTCTAAAACAGTTCTTTCCCATTCAGGGAATGTAGGCATACCTGGTCCAGAACTTCCACAAGCTGTAAGTTCTATATCAGGATCTATCTGTTTTATCACCTTTGCTACTTCTCTTACAAGTCTGCCATACTCATGGGCAAGTTTATGTCCAATCTGCCATTCTCCATCCATCTCATTCCCAAGGTTCCAAACCTTTATTTTGTGTGGATTTTCATATCCATGTTTACGCCTTAAATCACTATAATAAGTTCCACCAGGAAAATTACAATACTCAACTAAACCTCTTGCCTCATCAATCCCACGAGTTCCCAAATTAATTGCCATCATCGTTTCAGAATTAACTCTTTTTGACCACTCTACAAATTCATTCACTCCAACCTCGTTAGGTTCAATACTTCTCCAAGCAAGCTCAAGCTTTTTAGGTCTTTGCTCCTTAGGACCTACACCATCTTCCCAGTTATATCCAGATACAAAATTTCCTCCTGGATATCTTACAATTGGGGTTTTTAATGCCTTTACAAGTTCTACAACATCCTTTCTAAATCCCATTTCGTCTGCTTGAGGATGGGATGGCTCATAGATACCTGTATAGACAGCCCTTCCTAAATGTTCAATAAAAGATCCATAAATTCTTTTATCAATTTGCGAAATTGTAAATTCTTTGTCCAAAATTACCTTTGCCTTTTGCATAAACTTACCTCCTTATATTCATAATTTTAGGATCATGTAGAAGATCTGACAATCAACTTAGGTTCAAAAACCACATGTTCAAATTCGTCTTTTTCTTTATTTAGTTTATTTAGCAGAATTTTAGCTGCTTTCATTCCCATATCATATTTAGATATCTCAACAGTAGTAAGGGGCGGCTCTAATAAATCCGTGAAATCCAAATTATCACATCCCATTATTGCTACATCATCTGGTACTCTTATTTTCCTCTCCTTTAAGAACTTCATAACATCTATAGCCATAGAATCACAAAAACAAAAAATCGCAGTAGGTTTAATTTTCCTCTCAAAAACATACGTCATCAGATCTTTTAAATTTGTTTTTGGATCTACAGAATATATAAACCTGGAATTTACAGAAATACCAGCTTCATTTAGTCCAGTCTTAAAACCTTCTAATCTTAATTTAGCACTGGAACTCTTCCAAGAATTAAGAAAAAGAATTCTTCTATGTCCTTTGCTAATAAGGTGTTCAGCTGCCAACCTCCCAACTTTAAAATCATCACAAACAACATAATTAGTATTTTCCTCTACAGTATTCCTTCCTACAAGTATAAAAGGAATTGTGCGTTCTATAAGATACTTTATATTTTCAGACTCATATTCTATGGGAGCTAAAATTAAACCATCAACTCTTTGAGATATTAATAACAAAATTGCTTCTTTTTCTATAGAAGGATCTTCTTTAGAATTATAAAGAGCTAAAGTATATCCCCAATCCTTTAAAACATCCTCAATACTGGACACCACTGCAGCATAAAAGGGATTAAGTATTGTAGTAATAACTACTCCAATCTTTTTTGTTTTTCCAGAAATAAGTCCTCTCGCTAAGGAATTAGGGACATATCCTAAGCGCTTTGCTGCTTCTAAAACTCTTTCTCTTGTAGCAGGGCTTACTTCTCCTTTATTATTAATAGCTCTTGAAGCGGTAGCTATACCTACTCCAGCAAGTTTTGCCACATCTCTAATTGTTACATGCTTCATATCAAAATAGACTCCCACATTATTTTTAATTAAGATTCAAAACATTATTGAACTTTTATCTCCAAAACATTAGAAGAGATATTATAACCATTAATATTTATGTTTCCCCATACTTTTAATTTCCCATCTTTTGGTATCTTTTTTAGAGCTAAAAGATCATATAAACCTGTAGCTGGATCATATAAAAAGCTTACAACATCCTTTTGATCTGTTTCAAAAGAAACTAAAGCAGTACTCATATCAATAGGTGTACCATCACTCATTAAGCTTTTATCAATAACTAATCTCAATGTATCTCCTATTTTTAAATAATCTTTCATCGTCTTAACCGAAAAGCTTACAGGCTTTGGAAAATCTTCAGGTTTGGTTCTTATCCTTATAACAGTAACCGAATAGGGTGAAAACTTATAGCTAAATTCCTTAGAAACATCTATTAACGAAGATTTTGGAGTAACCTTTGTAGGATTTGCCATATTATTTTCGTCCCTTGGATTTCCACTTATATATGAAACAAGAGCTTTTGGATGTATATAGTTTATCCCTTCAAGTTTTATGAGAGAACTGACCTCTTCTGAAGATGGATTTACTACCTTTATTATTAAATCAGAAGTTTCCTTATCCATACTTGTAGTAAGATATATAGGACCAAGTTTTGGATCCACTTGTACTACAAAATTAGGTTTATCTTTTAATGAGATCTCTTTATTTTTGACATAAAGTTTCATCTGATTACCTTCAATTTCTATTTGGACATTATACCACTCACCAGGTTTTAAAGAAATTTCATAGAGAGGGGTAAGCTGATACTCAACTCCATCATAAACTAATTTTGCATAAGCATAACCTGAATCAATATACCATGCCACATAGTTTTTACTATCTTTCAAGAAAGTATAAGTGATAAATTTTGTATTAAGATCTTTAACCATTACTTTAAAATTAAGAGCATATTTTCCTTTCAAAGATTTTGTTTTTAAATAAATTAATGAAGGCTGCACTGAGTTAGGAGTATTTAAGACTCCCTTGTTAGTACTAAATTTACCATCTAAAACCTTCCAGTTATTCAAGTTTGCAAAAGAATCCTCATATGCTATCTTTCCATTAGCATCTAATAACTTAAAATCTTTAAAAGATGCAGTACCCAACGAACCTAATCCAACATAACCAGAAAGGTCAAAAATCTCTCCATTCTTCTTAGAAAGATGTGAGTAAACAGTATAGTCTCCTAAGTTTTGACTGAACATCTTCCATACCTGATAATTTGCAGAGCCATAAGCCAAAGAATTAGTAAACCAAATAAAGTTAGGCTGCCATTGGGTATATCCAAACTTACCAAAAAGCGGTGCGTAAGAAACCATTTTAACCTGATCAGAATTTTCTTCTATAGCTGTTAAATAAGAGGCTTCAGCAAGAGCAGCTCTAAGAGAATTTAATCTGGAATAGTCATGAGCAGCAAGCTCTCCAATAAAGATCTGGGGCAAGGTTCTTTCATAACTATCATAACGATGAATATTTAGAGAAAACCAGCCTGGAGATTTATACATATGTTCATCAATAATATCAGGTCTATCAGAAGGTTCTAAACCATTTAACCAACTCATAGCATTTAAGTAATTTTCATCGTCTGGCGACGGTCCTACACACCCTATAAGGTTAATATTTGGATATGAATTTTTCAAAGCTGTATGGAAATATGGATACCTCTCAAAATATAGACTTCCCCATTGTTCATTTCCTATACCAAGCATCTTTAAATTAAATGGTTCTGGGTGTCCCATCTCTTTTCTCTTACTTCCCCAAACTGTTTCAGGAGTCCCATTAGCAAATTCCACAAGGTCCAATGCATCTTGAAAAAATTCATTTAACTTACTTAAAGGAATATAAGTAGCTCCTCTTGCTTGACATGTCATTCCTGCATTAAGAATAGGTACAGGCTCAGCCTTTAAATATTCTGAAAGTAAGAAATATTCAAAGAAGCCAAGACCAAAGGACTGATGGTAATAGGGATATTGTTGACTATACCAAAGATTATAGTTAAGCTTTCTCTCTGACAGATCCCCTATAGTATTTTTCCACCTATACATATTATTTATACTATCACCTTCAACAATACATCCTCCTGGAAATCTTAGAAACCCTGGTTTGAAATCTTTCAAAAGCTTAACTAAGTCATTTCTTAAGATTCCATTCCAAGAATTTTTAGGAAATAAACTCACCATATCAACATATAGATCCCCTGGTTCTGTAACCTTAACTACAAGTTTTGCTCTCTCTATAGTCTTAGAAGGGACCAATGTAAGTTCATACTTCTCCCAATCTTCAGAGTTTATTTGCAAATCTTTGGAAGCCAAAACTTGGTCATTATCATCCGTTAACAGTATCTTTACATTTCCTTTTAAATTTTTTGATCTTGAAAACATTGAAAACTGATACTCATCATCTTGTATTAGAAATATTCCATCAAAACCTTTATTCTCTACCCAAACCCCATTAGAACCAGGATTATCTACACGAATATGTAAGTAATCAACATTATTCGCATTTAAAGGTTTATCTGATTCTATAGATACCACCCCTAATGAATCTTTGGAAAATACTTTCTCCCAAGCATAAAATTTATTATTTGTAAATTTATTAGTGAATTCAAAAGATCCATTTTGTATCAAATTTGCATATAGTCCCCCATCTGCAGCATAATTAATATCCTCAAAAAATAATCCATAAAGAATAGGGCTAATATCAACACCTTTTTTATTAGCATTGACATTAATAATGTAATTAGTATTATCCCCATATGCAACGGTTAATAAAAGCATTATCAATATTAAAAAGATACTTTTCTTAGTCAACTTCATTACTACACCTCCCCAAAAAAGAGAAAGGCTTCTCTACTTACCAATTGCCCCAAGAGAAATTCCACGTAATAAGTATTTATGGAACAATACAAAAATCAATAAAACAGGTGCTACAGAAATAAAAGCAGCGGCCATGGTAGGACCTATACCTCGGTAAGGGTCACCCCATCCTTGGCTAAATCTTACAAGAGCAATAGGTAATGTAAATTTATCTGAACTTGTAAGCACCAGTAATGGCCATAAAAAACCATTCCAAGATCCCAAAAAGGTCATTAAAGCAAGAGTAACTAATGCTGGTCTGATAATTGGTATAGCAATGGTTATAAGAAATCTTATTCTACTACAGCCATCAATAAAAGCTACTTCTTCAAGTTCTTTTGGAATTCCTAACATATACTGACGAAGCATAAATACACCAAAAGTGCCCCCTAAACCAGGCAAAATCAATGAAGCAAAAGTATTCATAAGACTTAAGCTATGAATAATAAAATAATTAGGAACTAAGAAAATAATACCAGGGAATGCAAGTATAGCGACATAAGACCAAAATACAACATTGTGACCTGGAAAGTCAATTCTTGCAAGAGCATAAGCAGCTGGTATTGCAACTAATAAGCCCAATATTGTAGCTATAATTGCCACCACTACACTATTCTTAAGAGCATTAGCCACACTTATTCCACCAGAAGGTCTGAATACAGTTAAATAATTTTCAAAAGTAAGAGGGTTAGGAATCCACTGGGGTACAGTCTCTGCTACTGCGACAGGTGTAGGCTTTAAAGAAGTTGTTAACATCCAGAATATAGGGGTGAACCAAATAATCCCAACAATCCAGATGACAACAGAGAGAAGAATTACTTTATAATCTTTTTTTATTTTCAACCATAATTGCATTATCACTCCACCTCCGCAGATTTAATTGACTTAGTCAATAATGCAAGTTGAATTGCACTAAAGGCTAAGATGACCACAAAAATATACCAGGAAATTGCTGCCGCTCGTCCTAACTGCTGTCTCTCAAAACCAACAAGGTATAGATAGTAAACGATAGTCCGTGTAGAACCTGCAGGACCTCCTCCTGTAAGCATATATACCTGATCAAATAAGCCAAAAGCTAATAAAACATGACGAGTTACATCAAAAAACATTACATTTCTAATCCAAGGTAATGTGATATGTGTAAATTGTTGCCAAGCATTAGCACCATCAAGTTTTGCTGCTTCATACTGCTCTGGTGGGATTCTCTGTAAAGAACCCAAGTATAGAAGTACACTAAAACCAACAATCCACCATGCAGTGATAATAATGATCCAAGTCCAAGCTATCTGTGAAGTACTAAACCAAGAAGCTGGAGTATCAATACCCAATTTTTGCAAATAATACTTTGCTAAAGCTTGAGGCTGTGAACCTAATATCCATCTCCAAGAGAGCAAAACTCCTATAGAGCCAAAAAAGGTCGGTGATACAAAAGCAACTAATGCCCATAATTTACCATAAAATCTCTTGTTTATAAGAAGAGCAAGAGCTATTCCAAGAGCAACTATCAGTGGAACACTAATAGCTGCAAACATAACAGTATTCTTTAGAGTATCCCAAAATCTGGAGTCTTCCCATACTCTCACAAAGTTTTCTAATCCAATAAACCGAGCTTCACCAATAATTTTCCAATCATGAAAGCTTATAATTACTCCATAAATTAAAGGCAATATAACAAAAATTACAAAAAAAATGAAATGAGGAAGGAGAAATAAATAGGCTTCTATTGTATCACGTAGTCGCTTTCTTGATCCCCTTTTACTCATTGATGCTCCTCCTTCACTTTATGTATTGTACCCCAAACTTAAAGAGGGAGCCCCCTCAAGTTAAAAGAGGGGGCTTCTTACTACTTAAATTGGGTAAGATTTATAGAGGTCTAATACTTCATTCTCACTTAAGACTTTATCATAGATTCTAAGCTCATCAAAAATCCCTCTCAATGGGAGATCCCAATAATTTACACCAATTGCAAAAACTCCACCTGGCTTTAAGCTAAATACATCAGGAACAAGTCCATCTGGATTAGGCTGTCCATTGATCTGGACTTTTGATATCATTTGTTTACCATTAACATATATATTTGCTTTCCCATGATCTACAGTAAGAACTACATGATACCATTTCCCTGTCTGTAAATTTTCGCTGCATAAACCATCGTACCAAATATCTTTTACGTCATCTCTTGCCCAAAGTAAAGTCCCTTGAGACCAACCAAAAGGTACAAGACTAACCCAATGGAAAGATCCATTATCATCAATATATGCTCCAAAGAAAGTTGGAGTATGCATTGTAAAGCTTTCTATATTCACCAAGAAAGACACACTATAGTCATAATCTTTTATTAAATCGTCTGGTAGAACAACCCCTCTTCTTCCATTAAAAAGTAGAGCTTTTCCTTTAATTCCATCAGTATATTCTATATCCTTAGCAGCAATGTTTATCTTAGCACCTACTACCTTCCCATCTCCAAAATGACCTGTAGCATCTTTTAAATCTCCATCAAATGGGAAATAGGCAATCAAACTATCTTCTTGACCAAAACCGACTCCTAAGAGAATAATTAAGGAAATTAATAAACCCACAAAGAATCTGCTCTTCATGTTAAAAACCTCCCTCTACTTTGTTTTTTGTACACCCCAAACAGAAACTCCTCTCTTAGATAAACATGAAAAGGTCACAACCTTTTTCACTGAAACAGGATCCCACTGAGACAGAACAATACCTTTATAAACCTCAGTGTTACCATTGGAGTTAATCTCTAAGGTGAGATATTGATCCTTTAATTCCCACTTGCCAGTAGCTTCTCCTGATATAGTGCCATCTGCCTTTAAAGATATATCCAAAGGAGTCTTAATATCTGCAGTAATATCCTTTCCATGATTAATCAAGAAATAATCCCCTGCAACATCATTGATATTAAGCTTTGAGATAGACTCTCCTGCATAAGGAAAAGGCGCTACAACTGGCCATCCATCAGAGTTAAGGAACATCTGATGAACCCTCATCGTAAAATACTCTCCTCTTCCAGGAAATCTTGTATGAAAAACTATAAAATATTTACCTGTTTCTGGATCATAATAAGCTGAGTTATGACCAGGAGAAACATAGCCAAAGGTTAAAACGCTGCGAGCATTATTTTTATTTAAATTAAAGTTACCAATTAATTTAGCACCATATTCAGATAGTTTTGTTCTGTCTCTTCCTGATGCATCTACCATACTTTTACCTTCAGTATCTAAATAAGGTCCGTCTGGATTTTTAGATCTTGCCACTCTAATGTTATAACCACCCTTAGAGTCTAACCCTCCAAAGCTCAAAAAAAGATAGTAGTAATCTGTTTCAGGACTGTAAAGTATGAATGATCCCTCCATAGGAGCATGATATCCACCAGCAAGTTTCTTTCCATATCCTTGATTGGGAAGAGGAAAACCAGTTTTGGGATCTAACTTTACAATATATATTCCTCCAAAGTATGAGCCATAAGACATCCATAAATTCCCTTCTTTATCATAGAATACATGAGGGTCAATACAGTTTGGATGCTTTTGAGGATCATACATGGTACCATCAGGAGCCAAACCCTCTTCAAAACGTATACCAGATTTTAGTATAAGCTTTACATTTTTATAAGGTCCTTCTATATTATCTGAGACTGCAATTCCTATAGTTGATCTGAAAGCTCCGAAAGTACTTACACAATAATACATATAATACTTACCATCAGAAAGCTGTATGACAGAAGGTGCCCACACATCAGGATTTGGAGTTTCAGCCCATTCAAAAGCCTCAGAGAGTTCTACAGAAATATTTGGAATAATTTTATTGTCATCATTAAGACTTGAATTAACTGTTTGCCATACCATAAGATCCTTCGCCTTTGCAACTGCAAGATGAGAACCAAAGACATAATAGAAATCTCCTGCTTTAGTTATTGCAGGATCATGAACAGAAGCCCAAGCCTGAAAAGGCATAACATCTGTATCTGAAAGTGTAATACTTGTCAGAAGAACTAATAATATCATTAAAATAACTAATTGTTTCATAAAATTTGCCCTCCAAAAAAGAGGGAGGAATTCATCCTCCCTCTTAAGTAACTTACTTATTTCCCTTTTCCTGCCCAGTAATCCTCTAATATTGGCATAACTTCTTCTGCTGCCATACTCATTGCCTTTTCAGGTGTCAACTTTCTTGTGATTAACACATCTTCCAAGTATACTGCTACTGTATCTAACACCTCTGAGATGTATGGGAACATTTGGAAGGTTTTCACATATGGTAATTGTTGAGCTATGGTATATATGTATGGAAGTTTATCTTTCAATTCTTTACCTGTTGCTATAGATTTTCTTGCAGGTGTTTGTCCTGCTGCATACCATTCAATAGCATGATCCCATAAATATTTCATCCATGTCATAGATGCTTTCAATACTTGTGGATCCTGAGCCATAACCTTTGGTAAAGCTAATACATGTGATCCACCAAACACTGCCCTCTTAGTTCCAAGTAATGGGGCTGGTGCTGCTCCAAAGTTTTCCTTAAAAAGCTCTTTCCATGCGGTAGATGTCCATACTCCTGTGATTAATACACTGGCTTGTCCACTTTCAAAGGCAGGACCTGGGTCTACAGAAGCCTTAGGAAAATAGCCCTTATCCTGAAATTCCATAAGAAGTCTTAGAGCTTTTGCTCCTGCGTCCTGGAATGCTGGCTGTTTAAAGTCTGGGGTTAATAAATCTCCACCAAATTGCCACAGTAGATGTACCCACAACCAGCTCCATGTAGGGTTCTCATAATATGGTGTAATACCTTTTGGTGTTATCTTTTTCAGAGCCTCCATAGCTTTTTCAAATTCAGCTTTGGTCTTTGGTGGTTTATTAGGATCTAATCCTGCTTTTGCAAAATTTCCTTTATTATATGCCATATAAAAGATCCAGCAATCTAAAGGAACACCATATATTTTATTCCCCTTTACAATGTCTTTACGTAGTTCTGGATAAACATCATTAATATCTATTCCATATTGCTTTAGTTCACTTGCTGTAAAGGTCTTAAACTGATCTTGTTCAATATAAATAGGCATATCCATTTTCCTTATGAGTAAAATTTGTGGCGCTTGTTTTGTAGCTATACCTGTAGATAGTTTTGTCTTATATTCCAAAGAATTTCCTAAAACAAGGTGTACCACTTCTATATCTGGATGTTCTTTGTTAAAACTACTAATGATCTTATCCATATATGCCCCATCTGCTCCACTAAGAGGTGTCATAAAAGTTAAAGTTATTTTTTTAGCCTGCCCTAAACCTACTACCATAAGAGTCAATAAAGCTATAATTATAATCACACTTATCTTCTTTAGACTCATTTTTTAACCCCCTTAACTTAAAATTAGACTATTACACGGAGAAGGAAAAACATCTAAACCCTTAATATTCTTATTTGTTTTCTCACCTCCCACTCTTTTTAATTTTCCGAAAAGGTTTCCAGTAAATTCAACAACTTATCAACTCCATATACTTTACTAAAAATTTTAGTTAAATTTTAACGCAGAAATTTTTAAATGTCAATAAGCAAATTTTATTTAACATTCCAAACCTATATAATTCAGCCTTCTTAAAAGAAATCTCTTTAAATCTATCTTTGTTTCTTGTATAATTTTTACTAAAAATTACTATTAAGCATTATAATATAAATGGTTAGATAAAATTTACTTAAAATAGGTTGACTTGCAAATAAAAGTAATAGTATATTTAAATAAAATTTTTAAAAGGAAAAGTAACAATGCGAAGGGGAAATAATAAAAGAAAAGTAACTTTAAAGGATATTGCCAAAGCAGCAGAGGTATCCGTCTCTGCAGTATCCTTTGCTTTGAATAACAAAGGATCCCTTAATCCTGAGACAAAGACCAAGATACTAAAAGTTGCTCAAGAATTAGGATATATTCCTGAAAAGGAGTTTAAAAAAACCTATACCATAGGCTTAGTAATTAGTGATGTCACAAATCCTTTTTATCCTGCAGTTATTACTGGAGTAGAAAGTGTACTCTTAAAACATGAGTATAGTCTCTTTCTTTGTAATACAGATTATGACCCCAATTTAGGTTGTACATCTATAAAAAGATTTATAGATAGAAATGTGGATGGGGCAATTATTATGACAAATAGGCTTGATGATTCTACCATTGAACTTCTTAAATTACATAACATTCCTGTAGTAGTTTTTGATAGAAGTATAGAAGGCTTAGATGTAAGTGGACTTCTTGTGGATTTTCAATCAGGGATATCGGAAGCTGTAACTCATTTGGTAAATTTAGGACATACTGATATAGCTATTATTACAGGTCCATTAGATTTAGAAACAGCTCAAGCAAGGCTCCGTGCCTTTAAAATGGCTCTTAAAAGATATCATATAGAGCTTTCAGAAGATAGAATTGTTGAAGGGGATTTTAAGATGAAAAGTGGCGAAGAAGCTATGAGAAAAGTTTTAAAGATGGATCCAAGACCTACCGCAGTATTTGTATCTAACGATATGATGGCTATCGGTGCTCTTAGAGAAGCCCAAAATCAAGGAGTAAAAGTTCCAGAAGAGATATCAATTGTGGGATTAGATGATATTATGATGTCATCCTATGTAAATCCACCATTAACTACTGTAGTATTCCCTCAACAGGAGGTAGGGTCAAAGGCTGCTGAGTTAATATTAAAGTACATAGAGCATGGAGAAAAAATCGTATCATATATCCATACATACTTAGTAGTAAGAAAGTCTACAGGACCAGCTCCCAGGTAAAAATCTATTCTGTCTCCTTTGCAAAAAGAGCAGCACCTAAAGCTCCTACTATTTGTGGCTCAGAAGGTACTTTAATCTCTTCTCCTAAAAGTTCTTCTAAAGCCAGTACTACGCCACCATTTTTAGCTACTCCGCCAGTCATAACTATATCTTTTTCAATGCCTATCCTTTTAGCAAGATTTAAAACTCTTTTTGCTACAGAGTAATTTAATCCTTTTATAATCTCATTTTTATCTTTACCCTCAGATAGAAGAGTGATCACTTCAGATTCTGCAAAAACAGTACATATATTAGTTATTTCTAAATGGTTTTTAGTATTTGCATGTATCTCTCCAAAATTTTTAAGATCCTCATGAAGTACATTTGACATAATCTCCAAAAATCTTCCTGTCCCTGCTGCACATTTATCATTCATAACAAAATCTACCACTAAATTATTTTTCCCTATTTTTATAACCTTACTATCTTGTCCTCCAATATCAATTACTGTTCTTGCCTGTGGAAAATAAAATTTAACTCCTTTTGCATGACAAGAAATTTCAGTTTTTGTATCTTTTGCAAAATTCACTCTCACTCTTCCATATCCTGTAGCTACAGTTCTTTTTATATCTTCCATTTTCAAATTAGCTTCTTTAAGAATCTCATCAATAAGTTTTAAAGAGGTATTCTCTCCATTAGGACCTGTTGCCGTAATTTTATAAGATATTACCTTATCCTCTCCATCCTTAGATAAAAGAAGCGCTACTTTAGTAGTTACAGATCCAATATCTACTCCCAAAAAATAATTCATGCTATCACCTCAAAAAAAGCTTCCATACGTGTCTTTATCTGCTCCTTAGGGAAATTAGTCTTATCTATTAAATCTCCATCAATAACTATTGCAGGGATTCCACCATTCACAAGTTTTTTCCTCAAAAAATATGATGGCACAGAGCCCTGTCTACATCCCCATTGATTAAAAATTACTACTCCATCTGCTTTATATTCCTCTACATTCTTTACTGCTACATCATATCTTTCTTCAAGGGTAGAAAAAGCCTTGAGATTTAACATCTTTTTAGCCAAAGATTCAAAAGGATTATTAGGATCTAATTTCTCCCATGTAATAAAACTTGATTCTTCAAACACAATATAAGCCCCTTTACTTTTCATCCAATCAAAGAAATCTGTCCTAAAATAAGGTCCAAGATGCATCCAATACAGCCTAATCTTAGGTTCTATTATCTTTCCTTTCTTTATCAAATCCTTAATTTTATCCCTTAAAGCCTTAAAAAATACTACCCCATACTTAGAGCCAAATGCAGAGAATATCATCCCTGCATAATCAAGAAACTCTTTCCCTCCAATCACTAAAGCTTCCTTTCTTAATTCATTTATCTCTAAGAGATACTCTCGTGCCTCATTAGAAAGATCAATTGCCTTTTTCAATTTTAAATCTGCATCCTGTATCCTCAACTTCATTGAGAGCTCATTATAAATTTTTTCAAGCTTTCCAGCAAGAAAGTCAACTCTTTCATAAGAATCCAAGGGGTAGTAACTCCCTCCATACATCTGGTTTAAAAGATAGAAAGAATATATAGCAGAATGACATGGTTTATTCACCGATATAAGGAGATCTGGATTTGGAAGAAAATTTAACTTAGATAGTCCGATTATACACTTATGCACACTGCAAAGATCAGAAGAAGAGACAAGCTCTTCACTCTCTTGTAATGGTCTTCCCACAAGATCTAATGCAGAGAGAAAACCAGATACAACTTCAGGAAGCATAGGATAAAGATCTAAAGCATAAAGAAATTCTGTAGGTGTAAAAATATTTACCATTACTGCTTTTCCATCTCTCCCATAGGTTCTTCTTACAAGCTCTAATGCATACTGATAGGATATTTTCGTTACCTCATCATCCCTATATTTATAAGACAAAAGGGCATTTACTAAGGGATAGATAGCAGGAAATTTTAGATATCTTTTCAGATTATCAGAATGATCAAATAACACATTATCTATTTTCATAGACCATCTCTATAAAAGCTTCTAATCTTGTTCTCATTTGTTCTTTTCCACTTAAAGTATAATCATCCTCTATAATTAGGATAGGAATATTATATTCTCTCAATTTTTTTCTAAGCAACCCATATTGATATAAAATTGGATCACAATATTTTAGAGAATATATAATAACACCGTCTATTTTATCCTTAACTTTGAGTATTTTTGATACATAATCATCAATATCAAGACTTCTCAAACATAGATTATCTTTTAGGTAATAAGAAGAAAGAGCATAAAAAGGATCATCTTTATAATTATCAATCTTCTGAGATACTCTTCTACTGAAGCAAAATTCAGAGTAAGCTATTTCAATATCTAACTCCTTGAGAAAATCTATGAAGCTTGGAGGAAACATTGTAGATACAAAATATACTTTAAGCTTTGAGTTTTCTATCTTTCTATTTCCTAATATATCTTCAAAAGGTAATTTTAGAGAAGAAAGATAATTTTCATTATAATATTCAATTGCATCAATAAGCTTATTTTTATCCTTACCACCTAAGAAATTTACATAAATATCCTCAAGCTCATCAGCAAAAAATTTTATATCCTCTTCTTCTCTTCCAAAAGGAATCTTCAAAAAATACAAATCTTTAGAAACTCCCAATTCTTTCCAGCATTCATAGATTCTCTTTGATGAATCACAACCATCTGTAAGTATCAATTTTTCAAAAACAAAATCTTCTCTCAAAATAAATTCCGTTACATTTTTAAGATAAGGACAAAAATACTTAGGGAATAACTCATCAGTATTTTCAGGATACACAGATGGAAATATTATAGGAAGCGGAGTAAAAGACGCAGCATATATTATCTCAGGAGGTACGTAGGCACAAAAATAACCTACGTATTTCCCCCTATTTAGTTCTTCTTTAAGAAGATTAAGATATTTATACTCTCTTTCTACCTCCATTAGGAGTAGATTATATCATAAAATTTTACTATTTTACTCCCTTTACTTTATCCCTTATTTCAATAAGATCTTTCATTATATGATAAAGATTATAGGAGGCATTTTTTGTACCAAAAATATCATGTAATTCTTTATAAAGCTTGTATAATCTATTATATATCTCTCTATCTGCAGGTCTTGGATAGTAAACTATGTCTTTTACTTTACATATAGACTGCTGAGCTTCTTCCACATTTCTATATCCACTCTTCTCATACCCTGCAGCTACTGCTCCAAATATAGCAGCCCCAAGAGCAGGAGTCTGAGAAGAATAAGAAATTTTTATGGGTTTTCCAAGTATATCTGCATAAACCTGCATTACAAAAGGATTCTTTTCTGAAATTCCTCCACAAGCAATTACTTCATTCACCTTCACACCATATTCTTCAAATCTTTCCATTATTACCCTGGCACCAAATCCCGTAGCTTCTATTAAAGCACGATATATTTCTTCAGGCTTTGTATGTAGAGTCTGCCCTATAAGAAGTCCTGTAAGTTTTGCATCTACAAGAATAGTCCTATTTCCATTATTCCAATCAAGAGCAAGAAGACCACTTTCTCCTGTTCTTAACTTTTGAGCTCTTTCAGTAAGAAGTTGGTGAAGACTTTTATTTTCCGCATTTTCACCAAAATATTCCCTTGGTACCAAATATTTTACAAACCAATTAAATATATCTCCTACTGCAGATTGCCCTGCTTCTAAACCATAGTAGCCAGGCAATATAGACCCATCAACAATCCCACAAAGTCCAGGGATATCAGAAAGTTTCTCACTATTTGGTACAACCATCATATCACATGTAGATGTCCCTATAACCTTTACCAAAATACCAGGCTTTATACCTGCTCCTACTCCTCCCATATGAGCATCAAAAGCACCTACAGCAATAACCACATCTTTGTTCAGACGAAATTTCTCTGCATAATAAGGAGATATAGTTCCTATAGGCACATCAGATGTGTAAGCCTTATCATATAATCTATCTCTAAGAGCAGCAAGCTTTGGATCAAGTTCTGCCAAAAATTCCTTACTTGGCAATCCTCCCCATTCAGGATTAAACATTGCTTTATGTCCAGCCGCACAAACGCTTCTCTTTATCTCCTCAGGCTTCCCTTTACCAGTGAGTACTGCGGGGATAAAATCACATATTTCAACCCAACTATATGCTGCCTCAAAAACTTTAGGATCTACCCTCAAACAATGTAAAATCTTTGAGAAAAACCATTCTGAAGAATATACACCACCATATTTATTCAAATATGGATATCCCTTTTTCTTAACAAGTTCTGTAATCTCTTCTGCCTCTTCATAACTGGAATGATCCTTCCAAAGCCATGCCAAAGCATTGAGATTATCTTTAAGATCTTCATGGAATGCAAGGGGAACACCATCTCTATCCACTGGAAGAGGAGTGCTTCCTGTGGTATCAATACCAATACCTATTACATCCTCTCTTCTAAATTCTTTACTATTTCTTTCTGATTCTTTTAAAGCCTCTTCAATAGAAACTTCCATTCCTTTTATATAATCTGCAGGATGTTGTCTTGCTACATTTGGATTCTTAGGATCTAATACTATTCCATCCTCTCCATGTTCATAATTAAATACATATGTGCCTATTTCTTCTCCATTTCTTATATCAACCACCAGTGCCCTTACAGAATTCGTTCCATAATCAAGTCCAATAGCATATTTTCCCATTCTCCTTTTTTACCTCCCAAACATCTGAATTTTTAGTAATTATTTTACTAAAAAATATAAAAAGAGTAAAGAAGAAAAGATATCATAGAAATAAATCCACTACCTATAATATTGGCACTTAAACGTTAAAATACTCTTTTAACTCTTTATTAAAAGGCAAATTAAGAATTTCTCTTAACACATCTTTCGCCTGCTCATAGGATTTTGTTCTTGCATCTCTTATTAAAATCTCTTCTAACACCTTTATATCTCGTGTTAAAAATCCTTCAAGAGCCCATTCCATTCTTAAAATCTTAGGCATCAGATAAAAATTCTTCACCCTATCAGTAAGATCTGGCTCTAATTTTTCAGGATGCATTCCATTCTTATCAACCCATACAGGTATCTCAACTATTACATCATCAGGAATACCCGAGATTACTCCATTATTTTTTACATTTAGAATAAGCCTTACTTTATCTCCCCCAGAGATTGCATTTATAAATGGTATATGTTGCTCTCCACTAAATTTATTCTTTGAAAAAATTTCTGACCAATTTTCTGTTAACTTTATATGTGGATCTTTTTCTACTTCCTTTGCAAGTTCTAACATTCTCTTCTTGCCTTCTCTTAATTGATTATGAAATTTAGGTCTTTCAATCTCATTATCTATACCACCAAATTTACCATACCATCTTTTCTTTGTCTCTAAATTGTAGTGATACTTCCATGTTCCATTTCTACAGGTATCTCCTATGGGGAGCATGCCATAAAACTTATACATATCCATAGCGGCAGGACTCATCTGTACATCCCAAGGACCAGTAGATTCCCATTTATGAGACTCTTCTTCTATCCATCTATCAAGGAGAGGATATGCATCCTCTCCCTTATATAAAAATCTATTCATAAATATGCCATGATTTACCCCTGCAACCTGCCAATCCACATACTCAGGATCAAGCTTTAAAGCTCTAAAAACCTCATTAACTCCATTAGAACCATGACAAAAACCCACAGTTTTAACTTTTGTTATCCTGTTTAAAAGCTGTGTGATCTCAAAAACTGGATTTGCAGTTTGCAAAATCCATCCATTAGGTGAAACTTTTTCCATAAGGTGAGCAATATCTAATGCAAGCTTTAAGTCATAGTAGGAGACAAGTACATAAGAATATGTAGATACCATATTTAACTCTTGACTATCAATACCTCTATAATAACCATATTTTTCTGCTATTTCAGTAATAATTTCATATTTTTTAAATCCATCTTCATGCCCCTGAGGATAAGGTAAAGCAGTATTTATAACAAAGTCTGCCCCTTCTAAAGCCTTTTCTAAGTTTGTAGTCTTCTCAAACTTAAGCGCCGATCCTAATTCTTCCATATATTTTTTTGCTAAGATGTATGTGGCATTTAGCCTTTCCTCATTAACATCCATAAGAGCAATTAAACTTCCATTTAAGCTTGGAGTTTTTGCTATATCTCCAATAAGTTGTAGTGCAAACCTAAAACTTCCAGCACCCACTATAGCAATCTTCATCTCTAAAACACTCTCCCCCTATAAAATAATTATATTTTTCTTATCCAAATCTTCGTAGGTCCTGCTTCTCTATTTGCCCATGCGTAATATGGAACTAATTTAAATTCTACTTCTTTTCTCTCCATATCCACAACTTCTTTTGGTAGATATAGCATCTTCTTCCACACATCCTTAGCTATTCTGCCTTTACCTTTTATCACCAAAACTCCTTTAAGAATAGGTTCATATGCTGTTTCTAAGGCTTGCGAAGTATCAACTTCCAAATTACCTATCTCAAAATTTGGATTATCCACCTGCTCAATACAATATACTATTGGTCCTCTCTTAACTGCTACTTTTCCTACATCATCTTTTACATTAGGATTTGCTTCCATATACTTAGGGCTCATATCTAAGTTTAATGTTATTAGATCTCCTGCCTTCCATTCCCTCTCTATTCTCAGATATCCATTTTCAATAACCCCGTTTGGGACTTCCTCATTTACTGCCCCATCATATTTTTCAGCCCAGCTTGGTATTCTCAAATATATTGCATATTTCCCTTCACTGTTCAATTTAATATTCACTTTTCCATCCCATGGATACTCTGTATCCACATTAATATTTAATTTTCTTTCCTTCCAGTCTATCTCTGCTTCATTTGATGTATATAAATGTATCCAAACCCCATCAAAAGAAGTACTATATACATACCCTGGTAAACTTGCTATTAATCTTGCTATATTAGGAGGACAACAAGCACATGCAAACCATTTTTGTCTCCTATGCTTTCCACTATCTACTAATGGATTTACATAAAAGTATTTTTCACCATCTAATGAAATTCCAGAAAGAAGTCCATTATACAATACAAGCTCCATTATATCCCCAAACCTACCCTCAGGTAGTATATGAAGCATCCTAAAATTCCACATAAAACTGGCAATACTTGCACATGTCTCTGCATAAGCTGTCTCATTAGGTAACTCATAATCTTCTCCAAAGGATTCCCCTTCATATCTTGCGCCAGCCCCACCTGTAATATACATCTTTTTCTCTGTAAAGTTGTGCCATAACCTTTCCAATGCATTTAAGATCTCTTTATCTCCTGCTTCTAAATATAAGTCACTTGCTCCACAGTTTAGATAAAGAGATCTTACGGCATGACCTACTATCTCATCTAATTCCCGAAAAGGTTTATGATCTATATGATATAAATCTCCTCCAACAAGCCCCTTTCCTCTTTCATCAATAAAGAATTTTGCAAGAGAGAGATATTTATAGTCTCTTGTTTCTCTAAATAACTCTACTAAAGCCATCTCTACTTCTGGATGTCCAGAAGTGCCTTCTTTTTTACCTGGACCAAATACACTCTCTATATGATCCGCAAATTTTATAGCTACATCTAATAAATTCCTCTTCCCTGTTGCCCTGTGATAAGCTATAGCTGCTTGTATAAGATGTCCTGCACAATATAATTCATGTAAATCTCTTAAATTAGTCCATCTATCTTTCTTCCTTTCAAAAGTAAAATAAGTATCTAAATATCCATCCTCATCCTGAGCTTCTTTTATTTCTTCTATAACTTCATCTATTAATCCTTCTAATTCTGGATTCTTTTCTATCATTAATGAATAAGATGCTGCTTCTATCCATTTATATACATCTGTATCATTAAAGAAAAAACCAAAATAATCTCCCTTTACTTTCCCACTGGCTCTTCTAAAATTATTTATTCTTTGAGTCTGCTCCAATAATTCATACTGGGTAGGAATCGTTACTTCCCTTACTGTATTTAACCTCTCTGCTAATAATCCTTTAGTAAATCTAACAGAAGAGATAGGTACAGGATGCAAAATTGAATAAGGACTATTAATTGTATTTATAATATATCCGCTTTTCATAAATTTATTTCCTCCTACGGATTAAGATTTTTATCTAAAAATCTTTTGAATCTCTTCTTCCCAAATTCTATAAAATCTACAGAGATTTGAGTACTAAAATAAAAGTTCTATTAGTTATCCATTTAAGATTGAAGTAATAAACTCTGTTTCCTTAAATCCCTTATGAATATATTCCATACTCAACTTATCTTTAGAAAGAGAAAACCTAACAAGGTTATAAATCCCCTTTTCATAATCCCAAGAGATGCCATCATCTTCATAATAGAGAAATTCTCCTTCCCCAGGATAAACTCTGAGTTCTATCTTATTTCCCTCTCCTCTCATAGGGATTATACTTCCTGCCTTAACAAATATGGGAATAATATCCAAAGGAGCTTCAACTTTTATAATATTGGGTCCTTTAAAAGTCTCGTTATTCCAGAAGTTATACCAAGTTCCCTCGGGAAGATATACATCCCTTTCATTTTTCCCTTTTTCATAAATGGGTGCTACAAGAAAGCTTGGACCAAACATAAATTCATCCTCATACTTTATTGCATTAGGATCCTTAGGAAATTCCAAAATAAGACTTCTTAAAATAGGAGTTCCTTTTTCCTTTGCCTCATAAAAAAGAGAATACAGGTAAGGCATAAGTTTATATCGTAACTTTATATATTTTCTTGCAATATCCTCTATATGCTCGCCAAATTCCCAAGGTTCTTGATTTTTCGTGTTTGTAGCAGAGTGATTTCTAAAGAAGGGATAAAAGATTCCAAGCTCAATCCATCTTGCAAAAAGCTCAGGCTCACAATCTCTCCAAAAACCTCCCACATCAGCACCTATAAAAGGGACACCTGATATTCCCAAATTTTGGAGCATAATAATACTCATATATAAATGTTCCCAAATACTCTTATTATCTCCCGTCCATACTGCAGAATACTTTTGAATTCCAGAAAAACCAGCTCTGGTAATGATTAATGGTCTTTCTTCTGGCTTTGCATCTCTCCATCCCTCAAAGCTTGCCTTTGCCATTAAAAGTCCATACACATTATGGATCTCATCATGAGTAAATTCTTTATTTTCTCCATGAACTACCTCAGCGGATAAAGTCTTACTATAAAAATCCTCCTTCTCCAAAAAACTTGGGACACGAGGAGGTTCTTTAAATTTTAAGTGATAGAAAAGAAGTCTCATCATTTTGTAGTCAAAAGATGGGATTATAGAAGGCTCATTCATATCATTCCATATTCCAGAAATCCCTTTTTCAACCAATACTCTTTGTTTTTCTCCCCACCATTTTCTTACCTCTTCTCTCACAAAATCAGGAAAAACAGATTCCCCAGGCCATACATGTCCAACAAAGATCTCCTCATTTTCTCTTTTACAAAAATAATTTTTTTCTATTCCTTCTTTATATACCTCATAACTATCATCTTTCTTTACTCCAGGATCTATTATAGGAACCACTCTAAATCCTTCTTTATTAAGCTCTTCTATCATTTTCTCAAAATTTGGAAATTTATTTTTATCTATAGTAAACACCCTAAACCCATCCATATAATCTATATCCACATAGATCACATTACATGGGATATTCTCCTCTTTAAATTTCTCTGCTATCTTTTTTACTTCATTTTCATCTTTATAACTCCATCTTGATTGCTGATATCCTAACGCCCACACAGGAGGAAGATAACATCTTCCAGTAAGTTCTGTGTAACCCTCTATCACTTCCTTAGGTGTAGGTCCATAAATAAAGTAGTAATCTAATTCTCCATCTTCTGCAAAAAAATAGTAGTAATTTTCATTTTCTCTTCCCATATCAAAATAACTTCTATAGGTATTATCAAAAAAGATCCCATAGGATACTTGAGGATTCCATGCAAGGAAGAAAGGATGAGATTGATATAGATGGTCAATATCAGGAGTATGATGAGGATTATCTGTATTCCAATTCATTAGTTTTTTACCCTTTTTATTTAAATCACCCGTTCTTTCACCAAATCCTAAAAAGGCTGTCTCTTCTTTTATTTCTTTATAACAATATACTTTTTTATCAACCCTTTTATATCCCAAATTCTCATAGTCTGAGAGGATACAATTATTTTCTCTATCATAAATTTTTATATTCCCATTATTCTTATCCATGGATATCTTCAAGAATGAGGTGGAAATAAGAAACTCATTCTCACTTTCCTCTGAAATAAAATCTATAGGAAGAATTTCTTTCTCTATAGCAAAGGAGTAATTATGCCTCCATTCTCTATCCTTTGAAAAATGAAATCTTATAATCTTATTATTTATGGCACTTACCTTTAAATACTCATCTTGATTTGGAATATACAAAATTTTTTCTTTCATTCCGCTCTCTTCCTCGCACTATCTATAATTTTTAATATGAGATCCTTATAAGAATAACCCCTTGCTTCCGCCATCTTTATAATGGCAGAGTAATTAGGAATTAAAAGGGGTAGAGAGTTTACATCCAAAATATAAATCTTATCATCTCTAACTCTTATATCAATTCTTGCATAATCTCTAAGATTAAAATATTTAAAGATTCTTATTGTAATATCTCTAATTTCTTTCTCAATTTTTTCACTCAATCTTGCTGGACAAAAATATCTTGTATTCTCATCAAATTCTTCTTTTACCTTTTCTGAGTAAAATCTCTCAATTCCTTGGGGAAGCTCTGAAAAATCAATTTCCAGCAAAGGGAGAATCTCAAAATCTTCATTATTTCCAATAAATCCCACACTAATCTCTTTTCCCTCAATAAATTCTTCTACCAAAGCCTCTTCTCTGAATTCTTTATGAATAAAGTAGGTAGCCTCTTTAAGCTCTTTCATATTCCTTACTAAAGATTCCTTTTTTATTCCCTGTCCATTTCCTTCTCTATTGGGTTTTACAAAGAGTGGAAAGGAGAGATTTATGCTTTCGGGAATATCCTCTTCTGGATATACAAGAAAAAAGTTAGGAGTCGGAATCTTATAATATTGAAGTATTATTTTTGTAAAAGTTTTGTTTAAACAGATAGCATGGACATATGCATTAGACCCTGTATAGGGTATCTCTAAGATATCACAAAGAGATGGAATGAGAACTTGTCTTGTCTCTTTTCCATAAGTATGGAGATTAAAAATCATATCTACATCTTTAATTTTTTCTAAAAAATTTTCTGAAACTGGGATTAAGATTACCTCATATCCTTCTTCCTTCAATACTTTTTCAATCTCTTTTACCATGACACCATGTTTTTGTGAAAGTGGGTAATTATGTGTAATTCCTACCTTCATAATAATCTCTCTATTCTTTCCTTTTCCTTAATTATCTTCCCTCTATCATCTACACAATAATTGGCGCCATTTATAATTCTTGTTTTTACTTCTCCTTTTGCTACAGAAAATCCCTTAAGACCAGGAGCATCTAAAATTCCACACTTTATTGCATTATAGATATTTTCAGGGGAGAGGAAATCTTCCTCTGATTTTGCTATGCTCTTTACAGCAGATAGAATTACTAAAGCTTCTTCTTTTAACTCTTCTTTTCTTTCTTGAACTTCAGGATCCAAGGAAAAGTCAGGAAGTCCAAAAGAGGCTAAAATATAAGCTCTCTTTACCATCTTTACACTCTCTATAATTTCCTTACTTCTTGCAGGATATAATGCCTCAGAATACGATACTACATGAATTATATGAGGTCTCAAATAGGAACCATAAAACATAGAAGATACTAATTGTCCCATGGCAGAATAGGGATCTGATGGGAATGATAAAAGCCCAGTCCGTATCATCCTATAGGAAATAAAATCCTCATTATGAAGAGACTCCACAAGCTCAATTTTGGCAAGAGCTTTTGCAATATCCATCTTAGGAGATATATTAGGAGGGGTATTTAGCATATATTGAGCCACATATTCCTTTACCCCTAATTTTTTTGCCATTAAAGCAGCCATATAACAGGTAGCAACTCCAAGAGAATCATGGGCATCTCTTAACTCCCATTGATGAGACTCATTAATCTCCACAGGAACCTCATTTTCTGCATTCCATTTTATAGCATGCATATTTTCCTTTATAGCAGATAGGAGTTCTCTATCAGATCTTCTATCAAGCTCAGAATACCAAGTAAGAGGAATGGCAGCCCAGGCATTATTTATAGTTTCTTTAAGAAGTTTTGAAAAAGAAATGAGATTTCTGGTACCAGAATAACATCTCAATAAAGGAAAATTTCCTCTTCTTGATGCATTATACAATCTTATGAAATCATCTCTTTTCCTTAATGGAACCCCTCCTGCACCATCTTGTTTTGGGTCCATTTTTTCAGGTTCAAAGAAATAACTTTGAGCATTCTGGTCAGGAGCAATGGATATGATATCCAAAAGTCCTGAATCTGCTAATACTTCAACTTCTTTTATAGTTTCTTCAAGATTAGGAAGACCTATATGATGCCTAAACAAAGGAAATGGACTCTTCCAACTTATCCTTTCCTTTAAGGTATTTGGATATTCTTTCTTCTCTTCTTTATTTACAACCTCTCCCTGAACACTTTTTAAAAAATCTATTACATCTTCTATTTCTTCAGTCCCATCAAAAACTTTGTATATAAATGGAAATTCCCTTGCCACATCTCCTGTTTCCTTAGTCCCTCCAAATAGAAAAAGCCTATTCTCCATTAAATTTCTATCTTTAAGCTCCTTCTCAAGATCTAAAAGAAGATTTCTTAAAGGTTCTCCCCCTAATCTATAACTTATAGCCACAATCTCAGGATTTACCTCCATTATTGCTCCAATTAACTCACTTATGGATACTGCTCCACCAAGATATATGGTCTTAAATCCTAATCTTTCAGCAAGATTTAAAAAATTAAGCACTCCAGCTACATGTATGCAGCTTCCAATACTCGCCCCTAAAATCTTTTTCATTATTCTCCTACCTCAATATAGTTTATTATCTCATCTACTTTCATTCCATAAAGCCCTAAGGATTCCACTGTTCTTCCATTAGTAAAAAAATCTTCCCCTGCCATAATAGAGGTTAAATGGATAATAGCATTGATAGCAGGAGTTGGGATTCCAAAATATTCCCCAAAGGAAGAGATAGGGACAAGGCTCATAGGGACATCTTCAAGAATATATCTATTAGCAATTACTGTAGGTGCTAATATATCCCTGTATCCAGAATTACTATGAATAGCGTCATAAAGATCTTTTCCTTCCACATCATAGGCATATTTTAACCACTGTTTTGCAGTAAGAGGTTCCACATTGAAAACTCTCATTACCTTACATCTTTCATCATCAATAGCTTCCAATACTTTTGCCACAGAAGGAGATATCCCCTCAAAATAGAATTCAAATTTTCCAAAGGTAAATTCAATTCTTGCTGCATTTAAAATTGTAGTAGCTGGATGAAATACAGCTCCTATATTATTAAAACTTGTAATAACAGTATTTTTAGCAATTTCAAATTCAGGAATTATTCTCTTTAAAGTCTTTTGTAAAATTGGATTATCCTTTGCAGGAAGGCAAGAAACTGGAACAGCATTCTTCTTCTTAAATATTCTTACTACTCCTGGGTTAGAACATCTTGATGCAAAAATAAAAGTTTGGGCTTCTGCAATAAAAACTTTTTTCTTACATCCTTTTTCTCTTAATACCTTCCTAAATTCTAAAGCTCCACCTGTCCGTCCTGGATTTAAAACCACTATTTGTTCATCTTCCAAATATGGGGCTAATTTCTCTGCCACGTCTCTATGAGCAAAAGCAGGTAAGACTACCAATATTATTTCTCTACCTTTTATTGCACTTTTTATATCTGTAGTAGCTAAAGAAATTTCATATTCTCCAGAGTATTCACCTTCTAATATTATCTTTCTTGTATCTATTATGGGGCTTATTCTCCATTCACTTCTGTTATATAAAGAAACATCATATCCCTTCATAGAAAGATATCCTGCTAAAGCTTGCCCACCATTTCCTGCCCCTATAACACAGATTTTAAACATTTCTCACCTCCTGATGTTATAATCTTTTTTAAGATGTTTATTAGATTATTTCAATGATAACATAAAATTTATATGAGGAGCAAGCTTCATGAAATGCTATATACTACTAATTTAGAAAGGATTAGATGAAAAGAGCTAAGATTTTAGCTGAAGAACAAAAATAGGATTATTTGTATTAACCTTTTTAATATAAAAATTTTTTTCCTCAGGGACAGAATTTGACACCTATTTATTTTAGCATCTTAATTCAGAATAAGTGGTATAATTTTAATTAAATGATTTTATTAATGAGGGGAATGCGATGTATAAAGTTGCTTGGGATTTGGATAGTGGAGGAATTCTTTTAGTAAATTCCTCAAAAGACGAAATTATACCCCCAAGACCCGTTTTTTATGAGGAATTAGATCTTTTAGGTTTTAATAAATTTTGGGATTATCCTAAAGTAGAAGAACCACTTCTTTGGAATATTGGAAGAAGATATTATTACAAGGGGAAACTTGTAGCATCTGTTAAAGGTGGAGGAATCTTTGAAAAGCCAAAGATAAGCTTAGAAGATGACTGTAAAAACCTCTCTTTAGAACCTGTAGATGTTAAATTAATGGTAGAAAAAAACCTTAAAAATCTTGAAACATTAGAGAATGAGGCAATAGATTTTATCCAGGATACTTTTAAAAGATACAAAAACAAGGTAGATCAAGTTATCGTATCTTATAGTGGTGGTAAAGATTCTCAAGTAGTTTTAGATTTAGTTTCACGAACTCTACCGCCTGATGATTACATCGTAGTCTTTACTGATACCACTATGGAAATACCTCCCACTTATGAAATGTATGAGAAAACAAAAGAGTATTATACAAATATCTATCCTAACCTAAAATTTTATATAGCAAGAAATGAGAAACACTCCCTTGAGCTCTGGAAAATCTTTGGACCTCCCAGTAGAATCCTTAGATGGTGCTGCTCTGTATATAAAACTTCTCCTCAAGTAAGACTGATAAAAGCATTAAATCCTGAGAA